>Ga0209777_10000246_pt1 | contig 93987 bp, 90 predicted proteins | sample FrelakmetHBP12HB_FD_187147 | JGI IMG/M metagenome (GOLD analysis project Ga0209777, IMG submission 187147) | Freshwater lake sediment microbial communities from the University of Notre Dame, USA, for methane emissions studies -HBP12 HB (SPAdes)... | ecosystem: Environmental > Aquatic >...
TTACCAAGAATGTGCTCTACCGACTGAGCTATGAGGGCGGAGGTGGGCAGTGAAGGATTCGAACCTCCGAAGGCTTTTGCCAACTGATTTACAGTCAGTCCCCTTTGGCCACTTGGGTAACTGCCCATTTGATCTTCAGCTGATTTATCCGCTGGTCGCTTGGCCCCATCCAATATTGCCGATGAGACCAACCGACAAACAAATAAACGGGAAGGTGATTGTCAACGATCAAAGCCGACGATGGGAATTGAACCCATAACCTACCACTTACAAGGCGGTTGCTCTGCCGTATTGAGCTACGTCGGCAAGCGTCCTTTCCCGGCTTAAGCGGGGCAATTATACCAAAGGCACCCAGTACCTACAAGGTTAACGCGCCGGACTACCGGTCTGTATCTTCCATCCGTTTGGGACGCAGGAGGCAGGGCTGGAATGACCGGCGTGGAAGTCTATCAGGATTCGAGACAGGAGTCAAGAAAAATACTTCCATGATTTTTGTTTTGTCGATGGATGGAAACGACCTGTTTGCAAAACCACTTGACCGGGCTTCTCATATTATCTATACTAGTTGTATTCGTGTTTTACAGAAAGGTGTCTAATGAAAAAATTAAGACCCTCCATTTTTGTGCTGCTAAGCGTGCTCCTATGCAGTCTTGCAGCACCCGTCCATGCCCAAGGGGGAATCCAGCTTGTCAGCGACACGATCTCCCCTTCGTTCCCGGATAGTGCCACTTTCCAGGCGGAGTTCAAGGCTGGGGCCAATATCACTTCGGTGGTGCTTGAGTATGGCGTGGACCAGTTGACCTGCGGCACGGTGGTTGCCAAGGCATTCCCACAGGTCACTCCAGGGGTCGATGTGCAGGTAACGTGGACCTGGGAGATGCGCCAATCCGGCTCCCTGCCTCCAGGTTCTTTGCTCTGGTGGCGTTGGCAGGTACAAGATGCCAATGGTGTGCGGTTCACCAGTCCCAAGCAGACCGTCATTTGGTTGGACAACGTTCACAGCTGGCAAGTGGTCTCCGGTGGCAGTATCAATCTTCATTATTATGATGGCGGGCAGGCCTTCGGGCAGGCCCTGCACGACGCGGCAGCGACAGCTTTGGTGCGCCTGACACAGGATGTAGGTCTGGGCACGGATAAGCCGGTCGATATCTATATTTATGCCAACACCACTGATCTGAAAGACGCCATTCTTTACGAGCCAGCCTGGATCGGTGGTCAGGCTTTTCCTGAAAACAACATTGTCATAATCGGCGTTTCGATCGATCAATTGGACTGGGGTAAAAGTACCGAAGCCCATGAACTGACCCACGTACTAGTGGGTCACCTGACTTTTTCATGCCTGGGTTTTATCCCTACCTGGTTGAATGAAGGTCTGGCCATGTACGGCGAGGGTGGCCCGGAGTCTGCTCGAGTGGCACAATTTGACCAGGCCAAGGCTGCCAATCAACTACCTTCCCTCGATTCCCTGGCAGGCGGTTTCTCGGAAGAATCCGACCGTGCGAACCTGTCTTATACCGAGTCTTACAGCGTGGTCAATTTTCTCATCCAGACTTATGGAAGGGAGAAGATGACAACCCTTCTGATTGCCCTGCGCGATGGAGCGACGATCGATGCGGCTTTGCAGTCGGCCTATAGTCTTGATACGAATGGGCTGGAAGATGCATGGCGCACTTCAATCGGCGCGTCTCCACGCATCGGGACATCGAACCCGACCCCGATCCCCACGGCTACCCAGGTGCCGACATTTGTCCCCGTCGGTGCGGCCCCGGTTGTACCATTTCCTACCACAACCCGCCCGGCCCAGGTGCAGGCTACGACCATTCCCATTTTGACCCCGCAAGCATCGGAGCCCGCCGCGACTGCGGTGCCATTAACCGAACGTCTCGGCATCAGCCACGATGTAATTATGGGAATGGAGTTCGCACTGGTCGGCTGCATTCTGGCGGTACTGGTAATCGCAATACCGATCCTTGTCACTACCCGCCGCCATTCCAGGAGGCAAAAATGAAGCACACAGCGAAATATATTTCCATCCTGATGGTCGCAGCTTTCCTGTTGCTTGCCTGCCAAATCTCTGGCGTTGCCACCCCCATTGCCGGACTAACCGATGCCTCCACTGCGACAACAACGGTTGAGCCGCTGATTTATATCAATCAGGAGAGCGGCGTCCAGGTTCATTATCCCCGCGGCTGGACCGTTGAGGCGCCCGCACAAGGGGATCAGGCACTGACAGGTTTTGTCAGCCCGGACCAGACCGTGTATTCATCCTTATATGTATTTTCAGCGGAAGCGAGCGACACGCCTCAATCGACGATCGAAAGTCTCAGCAGTTCTGCGTTGACCGGTCTGACCGATGTACAAATAATCAGCGACGGAGCCATGAACCGCGCCGATGGCACTCCGGCCTGGAGCCGGGTGGTAAGTGCCAAGAGCAATAGCACGGATCTGAAAATTAGCCTGGTAACGGCCATATATGGGACGCGCTTGTTTTTCGTTTTAACCTACGGATCGCCCTCTGCGTTTGACTATTATGCCAACGACTTGGCTACCTTGTTGAACGGGATGGTTTTCGAGGCGCCAGTGGTCAATGGCGTTAACCGCAGCCAGGCAATCTTCCTTTCGGGCGGCGAAAGCACCAACCCGCGCGACTACGACCCAGCCACCGAGCACAGTTCCGGCGATAAACTTGCCTTCAGCGGGCTGGTCTCCTTTGATACCAGCCTGAACCCGGTGCCAGAGCTGGCTGAATCATGGGAGGTTTCAGCAGACGGCTCGGTCTACACCTTCCACTTGCGAACAAATGCCAGGTTCCATGATGGTCGCCCGGTGGTAGCGCAGGATGTGATCTATTCCTGGGAACGCGCTGCCAATCCGGTGACCCAATCCGATACCGTCATGACTTACCTGAATGACATTGTGGGCGTGGCGGAGATGCACAACGGCACAGCAGATCACATCTCCGGGTTGAAAGCGCTTGACGAGCATACCCTGCAGGTCACGATTGATGCAGCCAAACCATACTTCCTGTTCAAATTAACCATGCCGGTGGCCTTCGTGCTGGACCAGAAAAATGTCGAATCCAGCTCGGAATGGTATCGCACACCAAACGGTACAGGCCCTTATAAACTGACCCGCTGGGACACCTTCCAGTTGATGGTCTACGATGCCAACCAGGATTTCTATCTAGGAGCGCCGTCCATCCCGCAAATTGTAGTGGAGTTGTATTCGGGCATCGGGATCCGGTTGTTTGAATCGGGTGAGATCGACATGACCGGTATCTCTTCTTCTGATGTTGCGCGTGTGCTTGACCCGGCTGACCCTCTGCATGCCGATCTGTACAGCGGTGTGAGCCTGTGCACCGACTACGTTGTTTTTGATGTAAACAAGCCACCCTTCGATGATGTCAAAGTCCGCCAGGCTTTCACCATGGCCTTCGACCGGCAGAAATATATCGATGTGGTCAACAATGGCGTTGGCATCCTGGCAAAAGGACCCTATCCGCCTGCTCTGCCTGGTTACAACCTGGACCTCCAGGGCTTACCTTACGACCCCGCACAGGCGCGCCAATTGTTGGCCGAATCAAAGTATGGCGGATCCCAGGGGCTCCCGCCAATCGTTTTTACCGATGCAGGTATTGGCAATACAGCCGGACCGAGTGTGGCAGCCATGGCTCAAATGTGGCAGCAAAACCTAGGCGTGACCATTACCATCGATAACCTTGAACCGGATAAATATTACGATCTGCTCTATTCCGGCCAGCACGGACAACTTTTTTCCGGCGGCTGGTGCGCGGATTATCCCGACCCGGAGAATTTTGCCGATGTTCTGTTCCACACTGGCGCGCAGCAGAATATCGGCAATTACAGCAACCTGGCACTGGATGATGTTCTTGACCAGGCGCGCGGTGAGCAGGATGTAAACAAACGCATCCAACTCTACCAGCAGGCAGAGAAAATGATCGTCCAGGATGCACCAGCCTTGTTCATCTCGCACGGTGTTTCCTACGAGTTGGTCAGGCCGACCGTGAAAGGCTTTGTACTGACGCCAATCGATATTCCATTGGAACGCTATTTGTGGCTGCAACCGTAAAATAACCCCCTCATGCTTGAACCCTCTCCGATCCGGAGAGGGTTTTCATTATGGTCTTGCCTCTGCCAGGAATTCCACCCTGTCGATCGCCGGTCCCACACTGGATATGAAGAAATCGAATGAGACGGGTGCATCCACCGTTAATGCGGACGAGGACTCCCATCTGCGCACGCCGACCACATTCCCGGCGGAGTCGTAAGCGATTGCCAAGACCCAGAGTGTGTTCGCCGTGTCAGCGCCAGTCAATCTCACCCAGCCGGTCAATTGTGCCGTCCGCCCGGAAGCATCCACGCTGACCAGGGTGTTCTCTATAATTACCGGGAGGTAACGTGCATCCCCCGGCAGCAGGCGGATGGCAGTGAGCACTTGGACGCGCACACTTACATTAGCCTGAATTGGCGGAGGAAAGTGGACTGTCAGCGGCACGGACTTTCCGGATCGGAGGGTATTCAACAACAAAAAGGCTGTCTGGCTGGCGAATTGCTGCCCGCTGGCATTCGCCAGAGTGAATTGCGCAGAAAGGTTTTCAAGTGTCTCAGCATACTCATTTTGCACCAAGGCAAAACACCACAATCCACCATCCGTCTCTGACCAGCAGCGTGCCTGCAAGACGGGGAGCGGGACAGGGGTGGGCGTTGGTTCACCGGAGGTCACACTGCCGGTGGGGATGATGAGGGTAGTCCCCACCGTGAGCGCCGTCGCCTGAATACCAGGATTGGCGGCGAGCAGCGCGTCCAGCGGGATGCCATAGCGTCCGGCGATAACGTTCAACGTATCACCCTGGACAACTGTGTAGGTGAAAGTCGTCGGTGAGGGCAGGAGGATACCCGTCAATGCGGGGATGACGGTGGGAGTTTCAGAGGGGGATACGGTCTGGTAGGGAACAGCCGGGGCGAAGTCCGTAACCGCTTCAGGGGTTCCCGCACAGGCGGTTAAAGATGCCAGAAAGACCAGGCTGACGAGAAATCTTTGCATGGGGAGATTATACACGTTTCACTTGCCCACTCCATCAGGCTGTGCTAAACTCAATTCATGACCGAATCTGAAGAGCTATTTTCTGAGGAACCCGGGGAAAACACGATGCTGCGTGAGGCGGTCGATGCGCTGCGCCTAGGCAACCGGGCGCGAGCGCGCGATCTGCTGACGCGCCTGCTCAAGACGGATCAAAAGAATCCAACCTACTGGCTCTGGCTGAGCGCGGCAGTGGATACGCAAAAAGAACGCCAGTATTGCCTGCAGATGGTGCTCCAGGCAGACCCACAGAATGCCGCTGCCAAGCGCGGCCTGGTCATACTGGGGGCGATCCCACCGGAAGATTCCATTCCACCTTTCCCACTCAACCGGCCAAGGCTGTGGGAGGAGAAACTGTCCATCCCCAAGGAGCCAAAAGAGAAAAAACGCGCCTGGGCCAACCCGGTGGTGCGGCTGTTCATTGTTATGGGTATTGCAGTGGTTGTTGTGAGTGGCCTGGTAATCGGAGGACCAAAGCTGTTTTCCATTGGTGCGACTCCGTTACGTCATCCTACCGCCACACGCCGCCCCACGGTGACGATCACTTTAACGCCCTCCAATACGCCCGTCTTCCGTACTTCCACCCCGACATTCCTCGGCCCCACCCCCTTGTGGATGTTCCTTGACTCCACTTACACCGCAACGCCGCTCTACATATTGACGAAGCATCCCATCGTGAGCAGAAGTGCCTTTGAAGCTGGCCTGCGTTTCCTGGGGGTGAAGGATTATCCAAATGCCCTGGCCCTGTTTCAGCAGGCGATCACCTTGGAACCGAACGCACCGGACCTCTATTATTATGTAGGCGAGACCTACTTTGGTAAAGGTGATTTTCGCAGCGCCAGGGATGCCTACCAGGAAACCATTAACCGGGATTCTTCTTTTGCCCCAGCCTTCCTAGGCCGCGCCCGAACAAACCTGAGCCTGAATCCGGATGCGGATATCATCGGTGATCTGAACGAAGCCATTATCCTTGACCCGAATTTTACTGAGGCTTACATTGCACGCGCCACGTACCTGCTTGACAGTAATCCAGCCGCAGCAAAAACGGATGTCGAGACTGCTCTCGAAATCAGCCCGGATTCTGCCCTGGCCTACCTAACCCTGGCAAATGCTCAGTTGAATTTAGGAGAGAACGATGCAGCGCTGGAATCGGCCACGCATGCAAACAAGCTTGACTTGACCCTCGTCCCGGTTTATCTGACAATGGCGCGCGCCTTTATCGCCACCGGTCGCGCGGCCCAGGCAGTCAGCGTGTTGCAGACCTATACGGTTTTCGAACCAAACGATAACCGCGCCTTCCTTCAATTGGGGACTGCGTACAATGCCGCCGGGGAGTATCAAGCGGCTGTGGAGGTACTCAATAAGGCAATTAACGCCAACCGGCGAAATCCCGAAGCTTATTTCCAACGAGGTACTGCCTACCTGAACCTGGACAATCCCAACCTTGCCGAAACCGATTTTAAGGCCGCCATCAATTACGATCCTTTTGACTTTGATTCCCAGCTAGGGATTGCACGGGCATATTTCATGGAGGGCAAGCCTGGGGATGCATACATCTATACGGAACAGAAGGCCGCGCCGCTGGCAAGATCCGATGGCACCAAGGCACAGGTTTATTACTGGGAAGCCATTTTCCTCGAGGCAATCAAAGATCCCACTTCCGATATCGGGGCGATAAACAATTGGAACAAGCTCATCGCCCTACCTGCAGACGTTATGCCCGAAGCGTGGCGCACAGAGGCCTACCAGCAGCTCAACATCACCCCCACGTTCACGCCCACTTTTACGTCGACGTTGACTTCCACATTCACGCCTACACTGACTCTCACCAGGACACCTACAAAGACACCCTAGTGAGCAGGTCGGGCAGGAAGGGAGGAACTACGGGATGAAATTCAGTCCTTACGGGAAAAGTAACCTGGTGGTTCTTCAAAAAAGAGGAGAGTGAGAATAAAATTTCGGTGGCAGTTCAACTGCCGCCGAAGTTTTATTTCCTGCACTGCTCACACGGGCACAGCGCCCGCAGGTATTCCCAGCGATATATCCCAGCTTCGTGCCCGTCCTCCCAGACAGGGGTAATACCATAGGAACCGACCGGGACAACGTCGCTTATGCGCGTGGTGGGAGAGTCGGGCAGGTGGGTGGAGAAAACGGACGAGTCAGGAGTATCGCCCATTTTGTCATGCCCGCCGCGGCATTCGGCGCACGGGCAGCCTGCCCTCAGCAAGGAGAATGGATACAGGCTGGTATGGCTGTCGTCCCAGATGACGGCCAGTTCTTTTTTCCCGCGGTTGGCAGTAATGGAAAGTGGTTTCATAATCGGATCATAAAAAATCAATGGGATGGGATGACTGTCAAATACTCCTGGTCGGCCCACCCGGCACGGGTTGTGTCGTAAGAGGCGGTGAGATACCACCAGGTGTAGCCATCGGCCTGTTGCGGTCCGTTCGTGACCAGAAAAACTTCGGAAGCAAAGGCAAGGTAGAGCGGAGTGGCGTTCATTCCGGGATCCCCGCGCAGGTTTAATGCGTCAACGCCGGTGGAGACCTGTACATAGACGCCGACGGCAATTTGACCGGGCGCCGGGGTGGGGGAGACGCTTGGGGTGGGCGGGAATGGCGAAAGTGTGGGAGGCAGGGTTTGCGGCGTGGATGTGGGACCGGGGATGATGGTAAAAACCGCCGCGGCAGGCGTCAGGTCCGGAGTCGCGGCAGCAGGACGCATCACCAGAATGTACACGAGACTGGCGCACAATAAAACACTGGCGATGACCAGCGCTGCGATCAGTACTTTTCTGTTCAGGATTCTTTTCATTGTTAAACAGGCAACAGGAAGAAAGCCAGACCGAGGATCAAGTAGATGGCTACCAGAGCTGAACCCTCCAGCCAGGAAGATTCACCGTCCGAGGAGACAAGGGCGGCAATGATCACTCCGGCAATCAAGGCCAGCAGCTCAAAAGTATTGAAAATGAGCGTCAGCGGGTGCCCAAGCACCAGGCTGAGAAAGACAAGGATGGGTGCGACCAGCAAAGCGATTTGAAGGCTGGAAGAGACTGCAATTTCCACACTGAGAGCCATTTTATTCTGGCTGGCGAACTGGACAGCCACCAAGTGCTCGGCAGCGTTCCCGATGATCGGGATGAGGATGATACCCAGGAAAAACTCAGAGACTCCCAAGCCGACGACGACGGGCTCGACAACTCCGACCAGTACTTTGGAAAGCCAGACGATCCCTGTGGTCCCAATTACCAGAATGACAATGGATGTTACCACTGACCATTTGGGCAGAACGGACGCTGGGGCGGGTTTCTGGGTGACAGGTGTGTCACCTGATTTAGCGGCATCCAGCAGGCCGAGGACGTAGAGGACGATCATGATGGCGGCCACGCCCAAGCTGAGAGCTTCGACTTTGGGACTTGTTTCCGGTCCGATGGAGTGGCTGAAGAGCGACGGGATGAGCATGGCCAGAACAGCCAGCACCAGCAGGATGGCATTTCGGTTGGCGTTGCCTTTATCGAAGACCTGGCGTCCGTGTTTAACGCCGCCGACCACAAAAGAAAAACCCATTACGAGCAGGAGATTGCCTAGGATCGAACCGGTAATGGAAGCCTTTACCAACTCAAGCAAGCCGGCGCGAATGGCAGTGATGGTGATGATGAGTTCGGCGGCGTTACCAAGCGTGGCATTGAGCAGTCCCCCGATGCGCGGGCCGGTGAAATGGGCCAGGGACTCAGTCGCTTTGCCGATGTATGCAGCCATTGGGATGATACCAATACAGGTCAGGACGAAGACAACCAGCGCTGGCCAATGTAAAAGCTCGCCTGTCAGAGTGAGAGGCAAGGTAAGGAAAAATAAAACAAGCGGCTCGTGGGATAAAAAGCGTTGGATGGCTTTCAAGTGTAACCCAATTCTTGCTGTGAATTTGCTGAATTATACCTTTTCATTGCGCAGCAACACCCTGGCTTGCGGCGGGATAAGCACCTGTAAAGATCCCTGGAGCACTTCGAGTGAAGCCTGTTGAGTGCCCAGCATCGGTTCGCCATCCATTTGGAGGGAGAAGGGTGTAGCGGACTCGATGAAGGCTTTGCGGAAAGGGATGCAGCGGGCCTGGTCTGAGGACTCATGCTGACCTGAGAGGATGTCGAACATGACGCGGAAGGCGTCTGCCAGGGTACTGCCGGAGAACAGCCACAGGTCCATCAGGCCGTCGTCCAGGCAGGCTGAAGGCGAAATTACCGCCGTGGCATAATGACGGATATTGCTGGCCACGGCCAGGAGATAATGACCCTCAACCTGTTTATCATCAGCGATGACATGCAAGTTCATCCCATGCCAGATGGTGGCATTCCATATGGTAGTGGCGGCATATTGCGTAATGCTTAGATATTTCTCAAAACGCTTGCGCGGCATCAGTTTTTGAACCGTCATTGCATCCAGCCCGATCCCAGCCCACATCAGGAAAGGCTGGCTATTGCACATCCCCACATCCACAGCACAGGGAGTGGATTCGGCCAGCATACGCGCATTCTGGCTGAGAGCCCGCAGGTGCGGCCAGACGAAAGCATTAATCCCCAACTCCTGGGCCCAGGCGTTGGTTGTCCCTGCCGGGAGAACTCCCAGGGCGGTTGATGAACCGATCAGGCCTGCAGCAGCCTGCCCGGCAGTGCCATCGCCACCGATGGCATAAACAGCCTGGTAATTTTCCTGGGCGGCCATGCGGGCAAGTTGGGTGGTATGGCGACCGTTGAGAGATTCGGCCACTTCCACACGGCAACCGTGATCGCTTAGAGTGCGGATCACGCCGCCGATAAATGGACGTACCGAGATGCGCCCGGCAGCGGGGTTGTAGATAAGTAGTGTGTCAGCCATACCTTTATTATACTTTGGTGGGGGGAGAACGAACCGCAAAAACCGCGTGTTATAATCCCTCAGTCAGCCTATGGATGAGCCCCGAGTATTGAATAAACGCTACCAACTGCTGGAACCGCTTGGCAAAGGGGGTATGGCCGTCGTCTATCGTGCCCGCGACCTGATGCTGGAACGCCTGGTGGCGGTCAAAGTGTTGCGCGAGGATTACTCGGGTGACCCGGCTTTTAAGGAACGCTTCCGCAGGGAAGCCAAAGCAGCTGCCAACCTGTCTCATCCAAATATTGTCACCGTCCATGACTTCGGCCTGGATAACGGGCAATTGTTCCTGGTGATGGAATACGTTCCGGGTACGGACCTAAAAACACTTATCAAACAGCGCGGCCGGTTCAACCCCGAAGAGGCTGTGCCCCTGCTCATCCAAGCATGCGCCGGTATTGGCTACGCCCACCGTGCCGGGCTGGTCCACTGCGATGTGAAACCGCAGAACATGCTGGTGACGCCGGATATGCGTCTCAAAGTGGCCGACTTTGGCATTGCACGTGCGCTCTCCACCATCCATCCCGATGAGCAAAGCGATGTGGTCTGGGGTTCACCGCAATATTTTGCTCCCGAGCAAGCCTCGGGGGCAGCTCCCGCCCCAGCTTCGGATGTCTATTCCCTGGGTATCATCATGTACGAGATGTTAACCGGTTCACTGCCCTTCCAGGCCACCACGGCCACAGACCTTGCCCGCATGCACATTGAGGAAGAACCGCCGTTGTTGAGCGAGATGATTCCGGAAATTTCACCGACGCTGGAGCAGATCCTGACGAAGGTCCTTTCCAAGGAACCTTCCCAGCGCTACAGAACTGCCGATCAATTGGGACGCGTCCTGCTTAGCTTTGGTGATGCCCGATCCGCTCCGGCTCTGGCCCTAACCCCCGAAGCAGATTCCGTGATAATTTCCACACCATTGGCGAAAACCACAGCCGAACCTGCCCCTGTAACCGGGATCGACTGGCCCTCTATAGGCTTGGGATTGGCTGCTTTGGTGGCCGTGCTGGGACTGATCCCGTTCTGGATGTGGATCTACTTCGTGTATAATCCGCCCATTCGTTGATCCGAGATGAAGCCGTATATCATTTCCCCCTCCATCCTTTCGGCAGATTTCACCCGACTGGGTGAGCAGATCGCCGAAGCCGAATCTGCCGGTGCAGACCGATTGCATGTGGATGTGATGGATGGGCATTTCGTCCCAAACCTGACGATGGGACCGTTTATCCTTGAAGCTTGCCGCCGGGTGACAAAATTGCCAATCGAAGCGCACCTGATGATCGAACATCCGGAAAACCTGCTAGCAGCATTCGCCCAGGCCGGAGCCAGCGGCCTGATCGTGCATGTGGAAACCTGCCCAGATATTACCGGTACTTTGAAAACGATTAAATTACTCGGCTGCAGCGCCGGGGTGACCCTCAACCCGGCGACCCCCGCCGGTGACCTCGAACCTGCGTTGAACTTGGCTGACCAGGTGCTGGTGTTGACCGTCCATCCTGGATATTCCGGGCAGGAGTTCATGCCTGAGATGATCTCCAAAGTGGCTGAAATCCGCTGCATGCTGAATCAGGCTCATTCGCTAGCCCGGCTGGAGGTAGATGGTGGTATTTCAGCGGCAACCATTTCCAGGCTGAGGGATGCAGGCGCAGACACATTTGTATCGGGAAGTTTCATTTTCCACCATCCGGAAGGCATCGTCGCAGGCATCCGGTCCCTAAGAGAAGTACTGGCTTCTTAAGTCGTGCCGACCTGAGGAAAACAAAAATCACGGCTTGCGCCGTGACCTTGTCTGAAGATTAATAATTAATTACGCCGTCTTGACCAGAGTGCGGATACACTTGGTACACAGCGTCTTCTTCACCTTACGACCGTTCTCAATGACCGTAACCTTTTGCAGGTTGGGATGGAAGGGGCGGTTGGTGACACGATGAGAGAATGAGACGTTATGACCGAAGGTAGTGGCCTTACCACAGTGAGCGCATTTCGCCATTTTGGAACTTCCTTTCTTGCCAGATGAAGCTTGTGCCTGTCTTTTGAGAGCGGCGTATTTTACCACGAAACGTATCCTTGTACAAGTCAAGTGTTATTAAACAGTATAGAGGACAAAACCATGGGCAAAGAAATCACCACTTTAGGTACCATTCACATCTCGCCGAATGCTTTGGCGACCATCGCTTATCATGCCACCTTGACATCCTACGGGGTGGTTGACCTGGCGCCGAAGAACCTGGCAGAGGGCATTGCGGCAACGCTCACCAAGGAGCCGGCGCACGGGGTTGCTGTGCGGTACAACGGTGAAGAGATCGATATTGATGTCCACATCATTATTGAATATGGTATGCGTATCACCTCGGTGGCAGCCAGTGTGGCTGATTCAGTCCGCTTCCAGGTGGAAAAAGCGCTGGGAATGCCCATTCATTATGTCAATGTCCATGTTCAAGGCCTGCACGTGAGCGATTCTGAATAGAGTGAGGAGAATTTAGAAGTATGAATCCGGATATTCAAGCGCGGTTGGAGCGTTCGCAACTCACGCCGATCGATGGGCAGGCTCTCAAGAAGCTGGTCGAAGCAGGACTGACCTGGCTGCGGGCCAACCAGCAAATGGTCAATGCACTTAACGTATTTCCTGTACCAGATGGGGACACAGGCACGAACATGGTTCTGACCATGCAATCGGCTTACAACGAAATTGACGATCTCGGTCACCGCGGGATCGGACAGATGGCTGCGGCGGTTTCCCAAGGTGCACTGATGGGGGCACGCGGCAATTCGGGAGTGATCCTGTCACAGTTGTGGCGCGGTTTTGCACGCGCTTTGCATGGCTGTGAGATCCTGGATGGTCCGACAATGGTACGTGCTTTTGCCGAAGCGCGTGACACAGCATACAAGGGTGTTGTCCGTCCGGTGGAGGGGACCATTCTGACGGTTGCCAAAGACGCAGCGGCGGCGGCCGCCCAAGCGATTAAAGAGACAGACGAGCCGTGGGAGATCCTGGCTCGCGTTGTGCTGGAGGCTGACGCCTCGGTCCAACGCACCCCGGACCTACTCCCGGTACTCAAGCAGGCTGGAGTTGTTGATTCGGGTGGCAAGGGGTTGTACTTCATCCTGGAAGGAATGCTGCGTCTTGTCCACGGTGAACCTTTAGACACACCCACAGCAACCGTACAGCCGCTTTCGGTGATGAATCTTGAGCATACGTTGGATACGATCGAGCCAGGGCAGGATTACGAAGTAGTAGTGGATTTCGTTCCCAGAGAAACGCTTAATCTGCAAAAGTTTTACAGCGAATTGGAAAAGATCGGCACTTCCATCCAGGTGGGTGAAGGCGAGGGGATGTACCGTATGCACATCCATGTCCCGACCGAGAAGCGTTACGATCCGATCAATTATGTCATGAGTATGGGCACCATCACCAAGATCGCCATGGAAAACCTGCTTGCCCAGATGGAAGGGGTTGACCATAAATCTCCCGGGGCCAGAATTGAACTGCCAAATATCGAACCAGGACAGATCGCCGTGGTTGCAGTTTCGCCGGGGGCAGGCATCTCGCGCGTCTTTGCCAGCCTGGGAGTTGCAGCCATCGTCGAGGGAGGGCAGACGATGAACCCTTCCACGAAAGACATCCTGGACGCTTTTGAGAATTTGCCAACTGATAAGATCATCATCCTGCCCAATAACAAGAATATTGTCCTGGCAGCCAAGCAGGCCAAGGACGTAACAGTCAAGGAAGTTTACGTTGTTCCCAGCCGCAGCATCCCACAGGGGCTAGCGGCGATGATGCACCTGAACGTCGACGGTGATTTAAAAGCCGTGGCTGCCAAGATGTCCAAGGCCATTGAAGATGTAATCACGATCGAAGTAACAACTGCCACACGCACGGTCGAAATAGACGGTGTTTCGGTGGAGCAGGGACAGGTGATCGCATTGGTGAATGGCAAACTGGCCATCTCGATGGCTTCATTGGAAGAGGCTTGCCTGGGAGCATTGGCATATACCCATGCGGAGAATTATGAACTTATCACCCTCTTTCATGGCGAGGGTTTACCCACCACCGAAACCAACCGCATCGTGGATGTGATCCGAGCGGCGTATCCTGCCCAGGAAATCGAATTGCAGGATGGCGGCCAGCCGCATTATCAATTCATCATCTCCATCGAATAGCTGCTCTCCCCGGAAGTCGTGCCTCCGGCACTTATACATGTCCAACGTTTGCATCCTTACCGACAGTACCGTGCAGTTCACACATGCGCATTTTCTTGGGCATGAACGGGTGTATGTCATCCCTTACGATCTTCAAGACAATAAGCCGCAAGGGGATGAAACCCGGATGCAAAAGGGCCTGACCCAGCGGTTGATCTCCCCTACGCCGCAAGAGTTTGTCCGTTTTTATGCTCGATTGAGCCACAAGTACGATACGATTTTTGTGCTCACACTTTCTTCCCTGCTCAATCCTGCAACCAGCCTGGCAATATCCGCTTCGTTACAATTCAGCAACCATGCCACGATCGATGTGATTGATTCGCAGACGACCGGCATCGGGCTGGGTCTGCTCGTCCAGGCCGCGGCAGCTGCGGCATGCGAGGGGGTTCCACCGGGGGAGATCGAACGCCGGATGCGGGTTTCCATCCCGCACATCTACATGCTCTTTTGCATCCCGGAGTTAAGATATCTGGCTCAATCCGGTTACATGGACTATTCCCAAGCACTCGTCGGAGAGATGATGGGCATGTTGCCAATTTTCGCCATCGAGGAAGGCCGCCTGACACCATTGGAAAAAGTACGCACGCAGCGACATTTGTTTGAGTCTTTTCTGGAGTTCATGAACGAATTCGAGGCCCCCACACATATTGCCCTGGTGCGGGGCGTGAGCCAAAACATCATCCGAACCCGGCCTTTGCGCCAATACGTGCAAGAAACTTTCCCGAATACACCGTTCAGCGAACATACCATCGCTCCGCATCTGGCGGTGTTAATCGGTCCACAAAGTATGGGATTGGTCATCATGGAAAAACCGGAGTAGAGGCGATCATGAAAATCGGTTTTGTCACTGACAGCACTGCCGATATTCCGTCCGACTTGGCCGGAAAGCACGGCATCGAAATTGTCCCGGCGCTGATCAATATCTGCGGTAACAGCTATGCGGATGGAATCGAGATCAGCCGAGAAGAGTTCTATACCCGCCTGCCTGACCTGAACCCGCCACCGACAACATCCTCTCCTTCGGTTGGTTCGTTCCAGGAACGTTATGAGAAATTGCTGCGAGCCGGGGCAGATTTTGTGATTTCAATTCACCCACCGAATGATTTGAGCGGGATCTACAATGCTGCCCGCCTGGCAGCCGAGGCTTTCGGTCAGCGCATCAAAGTGCTGGATGGTGGTCAGTTGAGCCTGGGGTTGGGATTTCAGGTCATTTTGGCGGCGGAAGCTGCCGCCCACGGTGCTGTTCTCGATGAAGTAACGACCCTGGTGGGCAGTGTCCGTCAGCGGGTGCGGCTGGCAGCTCTGCTGGATACCATTGAGTATGTCCATCGTAGTGGGCGCGTTTCCTGGGCAGTCGCCAAGATCGGCGGTATCCTCCGTTTGCAGCCTCTCATCGAGCTGAGATACGGGATCGTCTACCGGCTGGGGCAGGCACGTACGCGCCTGCAAGGCATCGAACGCCTGGTGGAGACACTCAATTCCTGGGGACCGCTGGAAAGGTTGGCCGTGTTACATACAAATGCCGAATCAGCTGCCCGGCAATTGCTTGCCGAGGTAAGATCGAAGGTGACCGTTCAGCCATTGTTGGTCAACGTCACGACTGCCATTGGGACCCATGTCGGACCGAACGGGCTGGGTTTCACGGCTGTCCCGGTCCAACCATAGAGGCTGTACCTGCAGGCGTCCTCCGCCATTAACAAAAACGGCGCTCCACTTGAACTGAGCGCCGTTTTTGTCTTTTACCAAAGGTTAATCCAGATAATATGTCATTCTTTGCAACCCGATGGACGGGTCAAGGTACTGCACTCGTACGCCTGGCGGAACGCTCAGACTGAGGGGGGCATAATTCAGGATCGCTTTAATGCCGGCTTCAACCAGAAGGTTGGTCACTTCCTGCGCCGCGACAGCCGGGACGCACAACATTGCCACCTTAATTCCAGACTGCCGGATCGAAGTCACAATATCCCTTGTATCAAGTACGACATAATTTTCCACCTGACCGCCAATCTTGGCGGGGTCATTATCAAAGACCATAGCCACGCGAAAACCGCGGTCGGTGAAACCCTGATAACGGGCCAGAGCGTGACCCATATCGCCCATACCGACCACTGCGACATCCCAGACGCGCTCAATTTTCAGGATTCCGCGTAATTTATTTACCAGGAAGGCAATATCGTAGCCAGTACCTTGTTTGCCGAACTCGCCGAATTGCGATAGATCCTTTCGGATCTGGGCAGCAGAGATACCCACTGTTGAGCCCAGTTCCTGTGAAGAAGTGGTCAGTTTCGCCTCGGCTTGCATATGGCGCAGGGCGCGCAGGTAAATCGGTAGCCGACCAATGATGATATCGGGGATATCGTTTTTAGCCATATAATGCCTCTTTTTGAATGTTCCGGATAAACTTTACCATAAAAAAAGTGATTGTGCAATTATTCATTTTACAGTGATATTAACAGTAAAATTTCCACTGCCCTGGAGGGTGATGACCGAGAGCGGAAAGGGCAGGTAATGACCACCTGGGTAGGCACGGTCGGGGTCTTCGGGCTGAGACAGGTACGCGAACGAGTCTGTGAAACTTTGTACCGTGAGTGCCATATCTGTGCGAATCTTGACCCGGATCCCGTCGACCAGTCTCCATGTCCACATCCCGGGGGCGAGGCGGCCGGTTAACTTGCTCGGGCTAAAATAGAACGCCTGGGGGTCCACTGCCAGCGGGATGCGGGTGCTGAAAGGATCGATACCTTGGTAAGTGATCTCAATGCCATCCTGCAGCAGCCAGTAGGTCTTGATTCTGCCATCCTCCGGGCTGGTGAAGGTGATCCTGTCAGTAGAGATGGCTGGCCGGAAAACCATCCATGTTGCGCTATCGTCACTGAAGGCACCAGGTATCACGCTTGGGTCCGCGGCTTCACCAAGTTCTGGTTTCCATTCCGACGGGTCGCTCAGCCCAACTGTAAACTGGCTGGATGGCCCGATCAGTTGGTGCGGACCGGTCCCGTCAAGATAAAAAAGGTTCGTCAATCGTCCACCAATTGGATCGAGGATGGCGAAAAATTCCTGGTTCGATAAAACGCATTCGGGCTGACCGTCATTGTTCAAGTCGTGATCACAATTGGCCTGTGCAGTTGGATGCTCCACCCAGCGCGCCGCTGCCAGCAGTTCGTTGATCTGGCCAAGATAATTATGGCGCAGGGTCTGAAGCTGTTCGTCCGCAGTGGGGGATGTGAGCGTGAAATAGGTTTGCCAGGCGGAATCGGTAATGGCGTTGTTGGGGGCGGCTCGCAAGGTTTCCAAGATGGGCGACGCAGAGGCTGTTGCTTTGGGAAGTGTGACGGAAGTCTCCACCGGGAAACTAAGCAGGTCATCGCCGGTCAATACCTGGATCCATGGATGAGCGGCGATCCAGGCGAAGGCAGGCCCGGCTATGTTCTCATTCCCCCAGGTGGAGTGGGGCAGGTCTCCGCCAAGGACCACCAGGTCGGATGGGTCTGTGGAGAGGGCAGCATCCATCAATGTCTGGCGCACAATGAGGGATGGTCCATCCGTTGTGGCCTGGATCGCGTCCGCAGCAGGGAGGGGGATGAGCAGCGTCCCGCCGGAATGGGAGAGGTGAGAGGCCTCGTCTCGCGGGTAAAACTGGGCGAGGTAATTGGATTGAAACCTTGAGGATGCGTTATAAACAAATTGGCTGGCGGGCAGCCCAAACCCAATTGCCGCCCGGCGGCTGAAATCCAGGGAGGCCTCTGCCGGTTCCGCATAGGCTACATCAGGCAGAAGTAGAAGGCCACGGTTGGCTAGTTCTTGGATTTGCGGTATGACCCCTATATAGTCAAGAGCGGCCAAACTAGCAGGAGTCTTTAAATCAAGCAAGGCCACCGGAATTCCATAGAGCCTGGCATTATCGAGGATAAATTTCAGGCCGTGACGTTCCCCACGCGGACCCGTGTGGGCCCCGTCCCAACGGCGCAGAGCCTGGGCAGGGGTGGCGGCCGGGAAAACATCCCAAAAAATAAGTGCCAACGGGGCGCGCTGAGTGGGCGGGAGGGCATCTGAGCGAACGCTGGATGTCTCGTCCGCTAGTTGGCCGGACAGAGGGGGATAAGTGGAAACCTTAAACCAGTAACGGCTGCTGATGTACTTGCGGTTCAGGCGGACGGTGACGGTGTCCAGCCAGGGATCGCGGACGACACGCAGCGGGACGCCGGTACTGGCAACCGGCTTCCCCTGGGCAGGAATGGAAATATTCAAGGGCTTAGCGACGAAAGAGCCATCGTCCCCCAGCGAGATTTCGATAACGTAATCGTTGGCAAAGGTGATATCCAGCAGGTCGATGCGGATCTCGAGGTCCGAGCCGACGGTGCGTGTGTAGACCCCCAGGATATCGGTGGCGGGTGTGGGGGCATCCAGCGGGTCGAGCAAGCGCAGATCTGCAACCGTCCAATCCCGATAGGAAGAAACCGGTGCGCAAGAAACGATTGGTAGGAGACAAAGAATGGAAAGAAAGAGCCACAGATGGCGCATTTTTGGTTTAAGCTTTTTTTACGATCAAGGGGCGGGACGTTCTTTTCATGCCCTTATTGTATATTAAAAAGCGGTGCGCTGGTCATCGGCCGACGCACCTGGGTCTATGAATTTTCCACCCCTGGCGGAGCTAAGGATCATTTCGCACGGTCAGTTCGTAAGCCACCAGTTGCAGACCATCTCCGGCTTTGGTTGTCAGATGCATCTGATATCCCCGACCCGCCGGCAGCAGGATGGATTTTCCCGTATCCCCGCAAGCCAGGGTGCCCCAGCCTGAGAGCAAGGTGCCGCCCTGCCAAAGCTCCACTACCAGTGTGCCGTTACCGCTACAGGCCAGACTAAACACCAGGCGCGCATTAATCCCGCTGGTGGTGTATGGGGTGAAATCGACCCAATCTTCAGCATCACCCTGTGGCGTGGAGACCTGGCTGGAATAAACGAACTGGTGTGTACCCAGGCTTGAGAAAATAATGCGGATGGCAGGGTTGGTGGACGAATCACCATCGGCATACGCCGGACCGATAGTAGGCGTGGAAGTCAAGAAAATGCCGGAGGGCGTCCCGTCTGTACCGGGCGTAACCGTGTTGCCGTAGTCATCGAGCACTGGCAGGTCAGCAGCAGTGCTGGCCTGGATGTATTGAGAGGTCACCCAACCAAACCCGCCAGGGCCGGAAGGGTAGACAATCTGGAACCAGGAGCCAGTCTTGTTCTTACCGGTCAGAGAAACCACCACACCCGATTCGAGCAGGCCTAATGCATCAAAGGAAGTCCCCGGCCCATTGCGAACGTTCAAACGCTGAATCACGAGCCCAGTTGGACCGGCGGGAGTGGGCGTGGCATCCAGAGGAATCTCGGTGCCTGCGGGAATTGTGACATATTGGGCTGCCACCCAGCCGCGTCCCTGCGGGGCGGCGGGATAGAGGATCTGGTACCAGGCTCCCTGGCTGTCGCGGGCGATGACCTGGACTTTCTCCCCGGCTTCCAGGAGACCGAGCGAGTTGAAGCTGGTTCCGGGGCCACTGCGGATGTTGACTTTGATGGTGAGCGTCCCATCAATAAGGATGCGGGTGGCAGTCAATGTAGGCGGCAGGGGGGAGGCTGGAAAAGTAGGCGTTTTACTGGGCAACAGCGACGGGGAGCTTGTGGCCATGGGTGTGGCAACCGGTTCCGGGGTCCCGCAGGCTGCTCCAAGTAAAGCCAGCATTGTCAACAGGAAGGCAAGTTTCTTCATCTCCTGGATTCTACTGCTTCTTGGATAAATCTGTGAACTCTCCTGAAGGGAAGCCCTAATAAAAATAGTAATCTGGCAGGAACCAAAAGCCAGCCGTCTTGCTGGCTGGCTTTCAGTGATCAGAAAGGTTTTACCTTGGTAGGCCGGGTTCAGGGCGTAACGATGATCGACGAATTCAAGATCGAGTCGAAGGTGGCCTGGTATTGTGCCCATTCGGTCTGGGGGCAGACGCCGAAGAACAGGATGATCTCCTGGTTGCGTAAAAGGGTGACGATATAAGCTGTCGATGGAGAACCAGTGCCGGTGTCCATCGAAAAATCGCCCGAGGCTGCCGGTAACCCGCTCACCGTGAACGTGCGCTGGTTTTGGCCGTTGCTGAGATTGGTAAAATAAGTGGTAGCGATGTAATTGACAACATCTCCCATCGAATTTGCGTCGACGGTAAACGAGAGGTCGGTGGTCTTCACGACATTGGTCAAGATTGCCAGTGCAGCACCGGTCTGGGGGGCGTTCGTGGAGTCGTTCAGAATTGTGATCGAAGAGGCAAAGATGAGAGTATAGCCGGCTGAAGAATCGCCGGATTCGGAATATACCCAGGAAACCGGATAGGTGAGGCTGATACCGGCCGAAGGATTGCTATAGTACAAGCCGGTCGGAGTTGGGGAGGGGAAGAAATCAGAAACATAGGGAATGTCCTGCCTGAAGTTATAAACCCCAACCACGAGGATACAACACAGGCAAAGCACCACTGCGCCGATGGCAAGGCCAATCCACAAGCCTCTTCGGGAACGTTGAGGAGGCGGTGGAGGTGGATAAGCTTGCTCAGGCCCTGGGATCGTTTCCATAAAATTAATCTCCTTGTTGCGTGAATGGATGCGAGGCAATTGATAATATTCTAGCATAAAAGTCCGCCAACAGGTCAAATTATCAAATTGGTTTTATGGCAGCCTCCATGGTGGGGCAAAGAGGGAAGATCAGGATGGTTTGCAGGGACTTATCATCGTTCGATGAAACTTTATTCCGTTATGAACATCCAATACACAGATATTAAGATAACAAAACGATATATATGGAGACAGATATTATGGAAATGATCATCGATTTTCCGGGCGGTTCGCGAGTGGACGCCCATTTTGGTTCATTTACAGTAGCAACTGACCAGCCGCCGGTTGCATCCGCCCCCAGTCCCTTCGAGGTCTTCCTCTCGTCCATCGGGACGTGTGCCGGGATCTATGTACTGGGCTTCTGCAATCAGCGGAATCTACCCACCGAGGGCATCCGCATTGTGGAGCAAATAAATCATAGCCCGATCACCGGTATGGTTGAGACAATCAGCCTGGAGATCCAGGTCCCGGCGGGATTTCCTGAAAAATACCGTGATTCCCTGATCCGCTCGGCGGAATTATGCGCGGTGAAAAAGCACCTTGAAAAACCACCCAGGTTTGATATCAGCACCCGGGTGGTATAGTTTCTGGTCATTTTCATACTTCCAACCAATTTAGGAGATCAACGAATGGACTTTATCACCCGGTTTTTAGGTGCGCCGGTCCCGACCCTCAGCGCGCTGGAATTGCAGGGAAAGCTTACAGATGGGAATCGCCCATTCCTGCTGGATGTCCGCCAGCCGGAGGAATTCCGTTTGGGTCATATCTCCGGCGCAAAACTAATTCCGTTGGGTGAACTGGGCAAACGGTTGCGGGAAGTACCTCAAGGCGGTGAGATCGTTTGCATCTGTGCAACGGGTCACCGCAGTGTTCCGGCTGTACGCGAATTAATAGCTGCGGGATATACTGCCAGCAGCATGAAGAATGGGATGATCGCCTGGCAGATGGCGAAATTACCCATCAAAAAAGGGATGTAAGTTTGTTTAAAGAATAAATCCAATTTGAACAGCTGAGCCAGCGTACCATCCAATAGGGATGGCACGCTATTTTTTACTGGACCTTCCTTTTTCCTTGCGCATCGCCAGTATTTTTTGTAGTAGACTTCCTCTATGTTCTCATTGGCGATACTCGCAGGCGGCAAATCCAACCGCATGGGACGGGATAAGGCCCTCATGCCCTTCCTGGGTCGTCCCCTGATCCTGCGGATCCTCGACCGTCTTCGATCTTTATCGGATGAAGTCTTCGTGATGGCGAATCGACCCGAGGATTATGCTTTTCTAGGGATCCCGGTCCATCCAGACCTCGAACCCGGGCGTGGGGCTCTTGGCGGACTGCACAGCTCGCTCAGCAGGGCCACGCATCCGTTGGTTGCCATCGTAGCCTGTGATATGCCTTTCGCCAGCCCAGCCTTGTTCGAGCACGAGGTTGATTTGATAACATCAACCGGAGTGGATGTGGTCATTCCAACGACGGTAGTTGGTCTCGAGCCGCTGCACGCAGTCTACCGCCGTCTCGCCTGCCTGCCTGTCATCCAGGCGGAGATGGAAGCGGGGGAGAGGCAAGTGATCGCCTGGCTGCCAAAGGTGAAGACCCACATCCTTTCTCCTGAAAGCACAGCGATATATGATCCGCACTGCCTGGTTTTCAGGAATCTCAATACACCCGAGGAATTCCAGCAGGCAGAGGCGCAGGTCAGGTCAGAAGAAAAACGTCAGGGGAGAGATTTTTTACGGTAGTACCCCGCACCCGCACAGACCGCGCAGAGATTTTCCTTCCCAACGATCATTTGCCGGGCGTTGATGATCTCCTCGCCACAGCGGTCACACTTCGTGCGCAGACCCGACCGGCTGATGATCGCCACAAGGGGCGGTTCCAGCAAGACTCCCTCTAGAGTAAATAATTCCGCATCCGGCATCACCTGGTACCCTTTTAGCTGAGCATAGTACCTGCTTTTCAATTGCGGGGCAACCAGACGGGCGCGTTCCCGGATATCCAATTGAGGCGCCAGGCGGACCGCCTGCCCGGTCTGGACATTGGCGAAAACTGCCGCGATCTTACCGAAGTCTTTCACCCGCAGGGTGCGGTGGCCGACTGTTGCCCCGGTGGCAACCTCGACCCCGTCTGCAAAACAGCCATCGGTCTCGATGATGACCAAGGCGGCCTTGTGCGGCATGGGCGCCTCCAAACCGATGGCTGCCAACCCGGCCAGCCCCATGCGCACTCCCAGCACCTGACGGGGGCAGAGATGGTCATGGCGGGCAGAACTTTCCTTTAGTAAATTCGTCAAGAATGATGACACGGGCAGCTCCGGGTGACTTTCAACAAGGAACGGTTCAGTTTGTGAAGATGTGTAATTTTCCATCCGGAGTGATCCCTGTCCGTAAGGAATTGAGGGGTTTTTGGGCCGGGCCGCGTGTTACCTTACCCTGTGGATCGAACCTGGACCCGTGGCATGGGCAGGCAAAACCCTCCGGTTTGCTCTCCACGGTGCAGCCTAGATGCGTGCAGACCAGGCTGAGGGCGGTAAACCCACTCGAAGTGCAGAAGACAAGCGCCGGGACCTCCGGGCGGAGAGTGCGCGAACCGACCATATAGGTGGACGCCGGCCCGAGGTCGAAATCGGTCGTCGCGACCGGTCCGGTCTGAGTATTCAGGAAACGGAACAGCCCGTCCAGGCCAAGCAGACCGGCAGCGGTCAGAACAGCACTGCTGGCCAGTTTCAGAAAATCGCGGCGGGACAGGGAGGATCTGCTCATCTTTGGACCGAGTGACAGGTGTGGCAATAGGTGGAGGATTGGTCGATGCCATTCTGCGTGCATCCGCTGCCCATGACAGGCTTGAAAGAGAAGACCTGGCCGGTGGTTTTCCCGACCAACTGGTAAGTTCCGTCCGGCTCTACGCGTGTGTTCCAGAGGGGTTCCTTCTTCTCCGTGACCAGGATCGTGTCGCCAAGGCTCAGGTTGATGACCGGGTTGAGCAGAGCCAGCCGAAAGGCGAGATCGTCCGGATCGCTAAGCGTGCGCATTTGTGGGAGCTCAGTTAGCGTGCCGTGGCAGGTTTTACATTGGATATATTGGATATCTTTTTTACTGCTGTAAAGGTTACCGTCCCCCATGGCTTCGGTGCGCGTATGGCAGTCAACACAGTCGAGCACCCATTCACAACTGGTGAATTGGGCAATGGGTTGGTAATAGTCGTGCAGCCGGTCTGTGGGGAGGTCCGTACGTGACTGGAAGGTCATCGTACGAAGGTCATGGTTGCCGCGGTTGTGGCAGGTATCACATTGGGTATACGCGATGGCGGTGCTTAGCTTGTGTACCTGGGTCGCCGTGTTCGTGTCCGCGCTCTTCAGGTCGGCAGATTGGGTGGGAGCATGGCAGGCCGAACAGCCAGTGAAATGGTCGTACCGGCTGCCCGTCTGCACAGGTTGGGCGGATAGATGGCAGGTAAGGCAGTTCTTGCCGAAAGCCTGTACAAAAGGATTGGTTTCCAGGGCCGGAACGAATGCAGCCAGTGCTGTGATCCCGCTTGTGCTCTGCGGCACCTGGACTGCATAGATACCCAGGTGGGCTGTCAGATCCGGTTGGACGCCAAAGGTATAACGAATCACGGCGATGGCGCCTGCGTAGGTAGCCTGAATGCTGGTCGTTGCACGCTGGATGTGGTTGCTATTGCTTTCGGCAGTGCCACTATGGCAATTAGCCCCTCCACAGGAGGCCTGGACGACCAGGAAATCCGAAGGGTTCTTGCCGCCGCGTAGGGTGCTGTGCGCCAGATTCGCCTCCAGAGCCAGGCGCTCACCCCCGTGACAAAGCACACAACCAAAGGTCTGGACTGGATGCGAGTTGCTGATCTGGGGCAAATCAGAGTGGCAGGTGAGACAGTATTCCACCTGGCCGGTCAGGGTGGGGGTCAGGGAAATCGGTTTTGGACGCCGGCTTTCCTGCCAGGCGATGATCAGAAGGGCCAGCAGGAGAACAAAGGACGCGGCAAGAAGAAAATAACGGCGCATTTTCAGGTTGAGGAGGCTGGTAGGAAAGTGAGCAGGGTCAGGATAATAATCGCCAGGAGGATGATCAAAGCCACTGCCCGGGCGAGGCGATTGCTCTTCGGAAACCAATGCCCCAGTTCGGCTTTGGCAGGCTTGGGGAAGAGATAAGGGATAAATGAAATGAGCATCAGCATTGCCAGTGGAACAACCACGCCCCATAAAAAGGGGCTGCCCAGTTTTAGCATTTGCTGAACCCACAGGAAGAACCAGGGAGCCCGGGCCGTCTCAGAGGCCGGGGCAGAGGCAGTGATCGGCGCAGCCAGTGGTGCCGGAACGAAGGCGGAGAGCAGGAGTAACGCAGTGGCTGTCAACAGCATGGCCAGGATTTCACGCCGGACCAATTCGAAACGTGTGATGCGGGCCTGGTCTTCCCGCAGGGGGGGCGGGGGGACGGCAATTCCGCCATCCCTGCGGACACGAAAGATATGCCAGGCAACCAGGATACCTGCCGCCAGGCTCAGGCCGAATATGTGCCAGCCGTAGAAACGGATCAGGGTTGCAGGACCGGGCTGGGATCCGCCAACCAGGATCGTGTAGAGTGCGTTCCCGACCAGGGGGATGGATTTAACCAGGTTGGTCCCGGTCACCAGTGCCCAGCGAATGCCCTCGTCCCAGCGCAGGACGTAGCCGGTAAAATCCAACAGGATCGCCAGTACCAACAATCCCATGCCAAGCAGATAATTGAACCGGCGCGGGGGAATGTAAGCGCCGGTCAGGATCACGCGCAGAAGATGGAGGATGGAGACTATCACCAGCAATTGCGCCGACCAGAAATGCAGGTTACGCACCAGCCCGCCGTAAGGGACGAGAAAGGCCAGGGTCTGGATCGAGGCTGCGGCCTGGTCGGGGGTCGGGATATAGTAGAACATCTCCAGCAGGCCGGTGACCAGCAAAATCAGCGACAGGAACACTGCCAGACCCCCAGCAGCCAGGGTATAACGCAGGCGCGCCTGCCGGGCCGGGATGGTTGGGGGGTGCAGGTGGTGGAAGAAGTTCGGTCGCATGAAAATATTATACCCGTGTGATGAAAAACCGCCCCTTTGCCAGGAGCGGTTTTCTTGGCCCGGGGAAGATAAACCGGTCATGTGTTCTGGTATAAACTTAATCACCCACCGGAGACTCGGCAGGAAGGAGCCCGGTTGCATCCACGCTGGGGAGGGTTTCGGCAAATATCGGGAAGAAGTAGGCGACAAGGGTATAGACCAGTAGTACACCCGAGGCTACACCCACCAGGAGCAGTATTTCCCACACCGACGGAAAATAAGTAACACCATTAATGGATTTGATGGTAAACCAGGTCACATTAAAACGATTCAGCACGATCCCAGCTGCAACGAACAATGCGCTAACCAGGGAAGCCCTACGGCTAGTGAGCACTTTTTTGATGGAAAACAAAACGGTGGGGATGATCACGCCGATGACCAGTTCGGCCAGGTACAGAACGCTGAATATTCCGCTTGTGAAAAGCAGCCCCAGTTGTCTGGTGAAAGCCAGTTCGCCCAGTTTCATGACCAGGTAAAGACCCAATATCCAAGGTACCAAACGGCCCAACTTTTCGATCACATTCTGGCTAAGCGTTTGACCAAACATCCGAATACTAATGAAAGAGCCGATGATGATAGTGGCTATGCCAGCAGCCAAGGATGAAACCAGGAAGTTCTCAGGCTGGAGGATGGAATACCACAACGGGTTCGAGCGCGGTACCATGATGACGAGTAGGGAACCCAGGGAGGACTGGTGCATTGAGGAAAGGATGATACCCGCGATCACCATCGGAATGGTGATCTTTTGGAGGAAGTTGAGTAGCTTTTTATTCTTAATTCTTTCCAACAGCACTGGGCTCAATTCATAGAACAGGATTACCGAGTAGATCGCAATGCACCAGCTCACTTCAAAAAGCGCCGAAGATAAATTCGGATACACCAGGAAGTGCCAGAAACGGTCCCATCTACCCAGATCAAAGAATAGTATAACCAGCACCGAGCAGTACCCCAGAAACCCAAAAAGAACCGTAGGGCGGAGAGCTGAGTGCAAATCGTGCATATGGAAGATATACACCAGGATAGCCAGTGTAAAGGCGGCGCCAGCAAATGCTACAGTCGTCAGGTCAAAACTAATCCACACCCCCCAAGGAAAAACTGTGCTCAAGTTGGTGGTATTTCCCAAACCTGCATACAAACGATACAAACCAGCGCTCAATCCTAAAACGGTAAGTACGGTCAAGATATACGCAAACCGAGGCAAGCCTTGCAATGCCTTAATTCTTTTAATTGTGATTTCGATGGGCATAGCCTATTCCTCCTTTGTGTCTTCAGGCTTGGATTTGGTATGTTTCTTATCTTTGTGCTCAAGCGCCAAGTAGATTCCCGTCATACCAATCGCCGCACTTGCTGCGATGATAGGAGTGCCAATTTCTGTAGCCATGCGGTTGAACTCCGCCGGAGATCTCGTTGATTTTGCAGCCGGAAATCCAAGTTGCTCGAATGGGACCGGAGAAATATAGAATGTGGAAGTACCGCCATTTTCGTTTTCACCAAACACATGGTTAATATAGCGTTGAGGTTCGGCCTGGAGGCGTTCGTGAGCCAGGTTCAACATCGCTTCGTAAGTTCCGAATTGAATGGCCTGGGTGGGACAGGTTGCTGCGCAGGCAGGCTGCTGTTGTCCCTCTTCCAAGCGGGCGACACATAGGTCACATTTGACAATCAAGGCGAAAGGTTGGTCCCACTGGAAGTGAGGAACTTCAAAGGGGCAGGCATACATACAATAGCGGCAGCCTATACAGCGATCATTATCATAAGTCACAATCCCATCTTTGTTCTGCTGCAAAGCCCCCACCGTGCATGCCGATACGCAGGATGGATCAACGCAGTGCATACAGTGGTAAGGAGCTGTATATTGTTTCAAATCAGGATACTCGCCAGTAATACCAGTATCTTTTATCCAAATACGCGTATGCTTCATTGAAACATTATTTTCTACACTGCATGCCACCAGGCAGGCGCGGCAATCAATGCAACGCGATGCGTCAATTAAAAAGCCATATTTATGGGCACTCATGTTCTATTCTCCTGAATAGAGCGGTTTGGGTAACGCAATCGTCGGCGCTCCCTCAATTTTCTGTACCGATACAAAGGTTTGGCTGAGAGCTTGGCCGCCACTGATCGGGTCCGTATACGTGACATGCAGGTCGGAGTCACAGGCACCGATACCATATGCAGTTGTCAAACCTTTAGAGAGATGCCCGTATCCCGGAGTGAGAAAAACACAGTCCGGGCGAATGGCCTGGGTGACTTCCAGGTGAATGTGGATCCTGCCGGCGCTGCTGGCTACTTCGACCAGGTCGTTATCGGCCAGCCCCAGTTCTTTGGCAGACGCGGTGCTCATCCAGAGGCGCGGCTCGTCCGAATACTTGTGCAGGAGCTGGTTGTTCTGGCTGCCAAACTGGGTGGACTGGGCCACCTTGCCGGTCAGCAAGTAGAACTGCCCCGCCGGAGGTGCTGGGGGTTCCTCCCACTGCGGCACAGCGGCAAAACCGCCATGGTCGAGGGTGGACGAAAACAATTCGATCTTGCTGCTGGGAGTGTTCCAGGCAGGTTCGGAAAAATCGGAGCCTTCGCCGGGTAATTCCACGTAACCCTGCTGGCGGACCTGGTCGAGAGAGACTCCCAGGGGAGCCAACTGCTGTTTGAGATAATCCTCTTCGTCGGTATACTGGAAGAAATCGCCCAGCCCCAGACGGGTGCCGAGTTCCTTGTAGATCCACAGGGAGGATTTCCCTTCCCCTTGCGCCTCGATCACGGGCTGCCGAATGAAGGCTTTGCTGCCAACGATATTGAGCGGGTCGTAGCGCTCCAGGTAGGAGGCCTCGGGGAGGACCACATCCGAGAACCAGGCGGTGTCGTTCATGAGAATGTCGATGGTGGCGATGAAATCCATCTTGCCGAATGCTTCCAGGGTCCGGCCGCGGTCCGGCAGTGACATGGCCGGGTTCTGGCGGGAAATGAACCAGCCATGGGCCTGGTAAGGCGTGCCACTTAAAACCGCTTCGCGCAGTTCCTGGAACACGCCGATCTTGAGCGGGACGAACGGGTATTTCCAGGGCACGCCATCAAGGCGTTGGGCTGAAACGCGCGGGTAAGCCGGCTGCGGCGGAGCACCAAGCACTCCACTCTCCTCCCCGGAGGCCGGAAACATCGCTACACCCCAGTTCCCCACCAGAGCATTCAGGATGGCGATAGCCCGCTCGGTCTGGAAGGAGTTGACGAAATTGGAGGTCCGCCAGCCGTTGTGGGCCAGCGCATAAGGCGCGGCGCGGGCAAACTCACGTGCGATCCGCCGGATGGTATCTGCTGGGATGTCGGTGATAGCAGCGGCCCACTCCGGAGTGTATTGAGGCATCGCGCTCGCCAGCTTGTCAAAACCGGAAGTATAGTTGTTCACTGATGTAAAGCTATAAAGGCGCTCGCTGATGATGACATTGATCAACGCCAGGTGGAAGGCCAGGTCAGTACCCGGGCGGATGGCCAGCCACTCGGAGGATTTCGCGGCCGTCTTGGTAAAACGAGGATCCAGGGTGACAACCTTGACACCTCGATCGATGGCCTGGCTCAGGGCGGAGGTCTCGGAGGTGGAAATGGCCTCCATTAGATTCCGCCCGGTCAGGATGATGTACTTGAGGTCGTCATACTTGCGGGCGGGTTCTTCCATGCCATACGTGACCAGGTTGGCCACGATCATGGCATTGAAACATAAACTGCGCTGGGTGCCATAGTTCGGCGAGCCATAGGCATTGAGCAGATTTTCGAATTGGAACTGGCTCAGGCAGTGCGTGGTCGAAAAGAGCATCGCTTCCGGGCCATATTTTTGCTGGATGTCGAGCATGTTTTGAGCCACCAGGTCCAGGGCTTCCTCCCAGGCGGCTTTGCGGAACAATCCCTCGCCACGTTTGCCAACCCGGATGAGGGGGGTCAGCACCCGGTCGGGGTCGTAAGTGTTCATCAGGCCGGATTGACCCCGTGGACACAGCTTGCCATTGGAATGGGGATGTTCGGGGTTGCCTTCCAGCTTGACCACGCGTCCCCCATCAACTTTTGCCAGCAGACCGCAGCGCCAGACGCACATTTCGCACATGCTGGGGATATATCCGCTGTTTGTGGCATCCAGCAATCCATTTACCCGGGCAGCTTCAGCCACCTGGGGCGGTATGAACTGCCCGATGAGCACGGCGCCAACTGTTGCGCCACCGACCTTGAGAAAATCGCGGCGGGATATTGTAGATGGCATAACTATCTCCAGATAATTGCCGTCCATGCGAGGCAGGAACATCCCTCGCATGGACGGCATCGGGTTAATACTAATCCTTCTTTTCCTTGCGATGCATACCCACACGATCGATCAAATAGAAGAGCACTAATGCCATCAAGGCAAAAACAAAAACTGCCAGGTATGGGCTGATGTGCCACAGGTCGGGCAGAACAACATTGCCATAATTTCCAATCGCCTTGAGCTGGGGCATGAAGCTCGAATAGGTCAGCCCAAAAAGTACCGCGCCGGTCAGGAAGCCGAGCAGGCCGGGGACGATATAATCCCATTTGCCTTCACCTGCGCCAGCCATGGCCGTACCCGGGCAGAAACCAGCCAGGGCCATGCCCACGCCGAAGACCAGGCCGCCGACCAGGTTCCCAAGGACATAAGTTTCAGGAATGGCCGGGAAGGTGATAACGCCCAGCTCCCGTAAAGGATACACACCGATCATGGTGACCACCAGGGCGGTCATCATGAACTTCAATACGGTAAAATCAGTCAGGCGGAACTGGTTGACAATTTTATGGTACTTGGTCAAACCAGCTTTATTGAGGGCAAAACCGAACAAAACGCCGAGGAAAAGAGCGATAACGATCATTTTTACGGATAGCATGGCATCCTCCTTTTAATATTTCTTTCCATAGACGATCAGGGCTGTAACAATCCCCGAGGCGAACATTCCGCCAATGAAAATGAAAGCCGCCGGAGCGAGCAGCATGCCGCCCGAAATGGCCAAGCCGCTGGTGCAGCCACCTGCGATCCCGGCCGCGAATTCCACGATGATCCCGCCCACGAAGAGCAGCAGCCAGCGCTTCCAGGTCTGCTTGCCGTAGGCCTTCTTCCACTGTTCACTGTCCATCGTGCGGAATTTGAACGTGCCGCTGGAAATTGCTCCCAGCATCCCGCCGAAGAAAATACCGACCAGCAGGATGACCGGATAGGTGATCTCTGCTTTCATCATAAAATTGAAGTACATGTTATTGGGGCTGATCGCCTTGCCGATATAAGCTGCCAGGTTCTCAAAACCGCCCGAGGCGCCCAGGAGCGCGTGGGCCAGCACAACGGTGAGGATGCCGACGATACCGAGCAGGGCGCCCGCAACGTAGGGTGACCACAATTCCTTGCTGATTTGTTGCTTGAGCCAGTTCATATCTTCTCCTTTTCTGAAATTGGTTGAATCGATAAGACTCGATAATCTATTCTTTCTGGTCTTCAGGCGCTTGATCTGTCGCCGGTTCTTCATGGATGAGCTTGTCGATCGAAGCCAGCAGGTCAGCAGCCACCTGGGGTTTTGCCAGGATATTTTTCAGGATGCGACGGGAAGCAGGCTTTAAACGACTGACATCCGACAGCATTTCCACCACATCTGCCGGATATTTTTTCTGGACGGGAACGCGCTTCGGATCCTCAAAAGAGATGTTGACCAGGCCCTCTCTTTTCAGGACGAAGAAGCCGCCTCCGAGGACGATCAACGCTAAAATAACAATCAGGATGATGTTGCCGATGTTGGTGGGAGTTTTGCCGAGGGCCACGGCATCGTATCTCTGGGTGTAATCCACCATGTCTGCAGCCGGGACAACTACTGCTGGAGCGGCCTCTGTTGTTAACGGGGCAGTGGACGAGGCAGGCTGGCTGGTCGCTGCCGCCGTTGCGCTTGCGCCGGTGCCAATCTGCTGGCCGAGGGTGGTTGCATAGATCTGAGCTTTTGCCTGGGTGTCAGAGGGGTGGCAGCTTTTACAGCTGGCGTTGATATCCGCCAGCGGAGCCACCAACCCGGTGTGGGCGGCGACCTTATCGGTAGCCTGGTTGTTTCCGGCGTGACACAGGTAGCAAAAATCGCCAAAGTTGTGCTGGGTGTGCCAGGCGGTACCGTCAGTATTGACAGGCTTCTGGGCCTGGGTTTCGTGGCAGTTCTTACAGGATGAGGCCTGTGATCCACATTGGGCCTTCGCTGGCGTGGCGGTCATCAGGAAAACGCTGGCCACCACCAGAAGTATGCCAAGGGCCACGAACAAGAAAGTTATCCTTTTTTGATTCATTTGCACCTCATTCGAATGGATTGATTAAATAATTAATATTGGGGTTTATGCAGGGATGAATTCATCCATGAGATCCGCGTGATGCTGGATCTGTTCGCGCAGGACACTGCGCAGTAGATCCAGGGCTTCAATCACACGGTGGTCGGTCAGTTCATACTGGACAGATGTTCCCAGTCGGGTGGCTTTTACCAAGCCGCTCTCCCGCAACACCTTAAGGTGGCGCGATACGGTCGGCTGGGGGACTTCCAGTTCCTGGGTCAATTCAGTGACATTACGGGGCTGATCTGAAAGGGCATACAGCAGGATGAGCCGGGTTGAATCTGCCAGAGCTGAGCACAGATCTGCATGGAGGTGGGCAATTTCTTGGGTGAGGGATGAAGTTATCATATGACCTTATTCGGATAATCACATATTCAGTATAAAATATAATACTCTTGTGAAGAATGGCACATATAGTGTGGTTTGTCATAATAAAACGGGCGTAATGTCATACCGAGTGCGAAGGTAAATGCAACTACTTAACCATACAAGAAAGAGCCCCTGGTTTTAGCCAGGGGCTCTTCTGATTTGAGACCAAAGTGAAAGGGAAAGTCCCAAGACATCACTTTCCTGCGCGGATTTTCGGACCGCTCATCGGAGCACCAAAGAGCGGGGCAAAGACGCAGAAATCGAACAGCCCGGCCAGCAGCGGCACGAGACCGACCACGGCCAGGATGGTACCGCCCACGCCGTGGATGACCAACAGTCCCAAGGCGACGAGGACGATGCCTGCCACAACACGGGTGATGCGGCCAGCGGGGGAAGCCATGAATTTTACGAAGGGGTTCATTTTATATCTCCTATTAGGTTTGAATTGGTTTGTACCCCCAGTATAAGAGTATTGAGTGATCCTGTCTGTGACAAAGTCACACAACGGATCGGGTTTGTAAAGCCTGCATGTCCAATATCTTGATGCTTCCCCGGGATACTTCGACCATTCCCTGGGCAGAAAAATCCTCCAGGATGCGGCTGACGACCTCACGCGAACTGCCCAATTCAGCAGCGATCTCCTGGTGAGTGATGCGGATCGGATCCTCTCTCAGACTTCGTCCAGTAATCAGAGAGGCGACACGGACGTCCAAGCGATGGAAGGCCACTTCTTCAACGATCTCCATCACGGAGGAAAGTCGTTGGGAGAGCAATTCGAAGACAAATTCACGCCACAGGTCATAACGCCGGACCCAGTCCCGGAAGGTATCCGCCGGAATCATGACTGCTTCGGCTTCCTTCTCCACTGTGGCAACCGCTGGGAAACTCTTCTGGCTGAGGATGGCATTGGCGGTCAGGATGCAGGATTCACCGTTCCCGAAACGGTAAAGGGTGATCTCCCGCCCTGTCTCGCCGATTTTGTAAACACGGACGACACCGGAGATCAATAGCGCAATTGCGTCGACCTGGTCTCCCTCGATAAATACATCGCGCCCCCTGGGAATCCGGGCGAAGGAAGCTGTCTGCTGGAATTCGCGCAGGAGTCCGGGGTCAGCATGCTCAAGTATGGGCAAGGCCTGGACAATTCGTTCGAATTGTTGTGTGGTGATCATCTTTTCCTCCTGGCCTCGAAGGTAATCTCAAGCATACCTTGAGCGACACAATGTCACAATAAACATGAATTTAATAGACTATCAAAGTCCCAGTTGAACCAATTCAGACTCAGTCAAATCCATGTCCGCCGCGACGAGGTTCTCGGCTTGATGTTGCGGATCGAATGAAATTGGTATGGCGATGACGCGAGGCTGGCTGACGAGCCATGCCAGTGCAATCTGCTGGGACGAGACTCCCCGCGCCTTTGCAAGCGCCTGTAAAGGCTTATTCTCCCTGATAAACCGGCGCTTCACAGGGGAATATGCGGTCAGCAGGATGTCATTTTTTTGGCAGTAAGCCAGCACGCCATTTTTCACACAAGTGCGATCTGGCAAACTGTAAGACACCTGGTTGGTAAGAAGCGCTGTTGCTGACAAAGCCACTGCATCTTCGAGTAGTTTGAGGTTGAAATTACTTATTCCCAAGTGGCGGACCCTGCCCTCTGCAACCAACTTGTTGAGGGCGCGAAAGGTTTCAGACAATTCCATCTCCCGCGCAGGCCAGTGGATCAAATACAGGTCGATATAATCCATGCCAAGACGACGCAAACTGTTTTCACAAGAATGCAGGACATCAGCGTTGCCCAAGTGCCCGGGACTGACTTTGGAGGTGATGAACAATGTTTCGCGAGCCAGACCCGAGGCGCGGATCGCCCGTCCAAGCAATTCTTCGGCATGGCCCGCGGCATAGATTTCAGCAGTATCAAAAAGAGTGTAGCCCTGTTCCAACGCCGAGAGCAGTGCGGCCAGCGAATGTGCATCCTGGGCCTCATCGGCGCAGCTCTCGCCACCAATCGTCCAGGTTCCAAATCCAATTTTAGGGATGTGTAAATCATGAAGGGTTTCGTATCTCATAACTAAAATTATAGCATCATGGGTAAAAAACTGGCTCTTGCCGAGGTGGGGTTATTACCCATGACCTTCCTTGCGATCTGCGCTTGGGGGAGGATCTCAGCAAAGGAGCCCAGAATTACAGGCATAAGCCGGTTTTGCTCCATCATCTCGATAAGAACTTATTCATTATATGGGGGTTAAGTTATCAAATCCCTATCCATTCTCTATCAAACCGACGGCCTATTATATTTGAGTGTATAATGCCGACAAGTTTGATGAAATTTGACGATGCTCATCGCAGCCTAATGCCCGCTTCCTCAGACTTCCTTCAGGAAACCGGTGGCCGGGGAAAAGTTTAGAACGGTTCGTCAATATTGGCCTGGTGGTTGCAATTCGCCAATCCGTTTGATCGTTTGATTAGAAACACCTGTTCTCGAACCGCTTTGAAAACAGCCGGAGAGCAGACTTTATTAATGTAACATTTTGGAGGTTGCAATGAAGATCCTGTTAATCTACCCGGAATTTCCCGATACATTTTGGAGTTTCAAGCATGCCCTGAAATTTATCCGAAAGAAGGCCTCCACCCCACCACTTGGTTTGCTGACGGTAGCTGCCATGCTGCCGGCGGAATGGGAAAAGCGCGTCGTGGACCTGAACGTAAGAACGCTTAAAGATAAGGATCTGGCCTGGGCCGATTATGCTTTTGTGAGTGCGATGGTCGTTCAGAAGGAATCCACCCATCAGGTGATCGGCCGCTGTAAAGCCGCCGGTCTGACAGTGGTGGCTGGGGGACCGCTCTTCACTGCCGAATACGAGCAGTTCCCGGATGTGGCGCATTTCGTTCTGAACGAGGCTGAGATGACTCTGGCGCCATTCTTACGGGATCTTGAGATTGGCCAGGCTCAACGCATCTACACCTCAGATGAATTCCCCGACATCCAGCAAACGCCTGCCCCACTCTGGGAACTGGCGGACCGGAACCGTTACGCCACCATGTCGATCCAGTATTCGCGCGGCTGCCCCTTTGACTGTGAGTTCTGCAATATCACCACGCTATTTGGACACCTGCCTCGGGTCAAGACATCCTCACAAATTATCCGCGAATTGGACGGATTGTACCAGCTTGGCTGGCGCGAGCCGGTCTTTTTTGTTGACGATAACCTGATCGGCAACAAAAAACATCTCCGGGAGGATCTGCTTCCGGCGTTGATCGAATGGCGGAAGGGCAAGAAAGGCATGCCTTTCAATACCGAGATCTCGATCAATATTGCCGACGATGACACTTTAATGAATATGATGACCCAGGCTGGTTTCGACACTGTTTTTATCGGGGTTGAGACACCAGACGACGACAGTCTGGCTGAGTGCAACAAGAAGCAAAACCTGCATCGCGACCTGGTGGCGGATGTAAAGCGTATCCAGCGTGCCGGGCTGCAGGTCCAGGGCGGTTTCATCATCGGATTTGACAATGATACCCCGTCCACTTTCCAACGACAGATCGATTTCATTCAAAAAAGCGGAATCGTGACTGCCATGGTCGGGCTGTTGCAGGCTCCCGTTGGAACCCGGCTCTATAAACGTATGGAAAAGGACGGGCGGCTGGTCGGATCGTTCTCAGGCGATAACGTGGACGGGGCGACGAATATCATTCCGAAGGAAATGAGTATTGATGTGCTCGAGAAGGGTTACCGGGCTGTGGTGAGGACCCTGTATACCCCCAAGAATTACTATGCACGCGTTAAAACCTTTCTAAAAGAATATAAAGCACCCAAGATCACAATCCCTTTGAATGGGGAGTATATCCGGGCATTTTTCCGTTCTGTCCTGCGGTTGGGGATCATTGGCAAGGAACGCGTCCAATATTGGAAGCTTCTTTTCTGGACGCTTTTCCGCCGGCCGGAACTCTTTGCGCTGGCGATCACATTCGCGATCTACGGGTATCACTTCCGCCAGGTAATGGACTTGCATCTGCTCTGATCCGATCGGAGGTTTCATACATCCAATAAACCGATGTTTGGAAACTCAACAAGGTCTCTGGAACAAATTCGCTTGCGGAGGCAGCCCGAGTTTTTCCCTCTTCATAAAACAGCCGCAGGGTTTCCCGCTTTACTCCTAGCGGATATTACCTATCCCTTTCTACCCTGGACTAATAAAAACTCCTTCTGTTCTTTTTTTTTCTGACAGAAGGGACTTTCTATTTCATGTCTCGCTTAAAAGGTGCAGTTCATAAAGAAGTTCCCTTGCTAAAAAATCGAACCTTATCGAGGTTCATCTTGCCAGCGCTCTTATGCGAAGGCCTTCTCCGGTCCTATTCTCTGCCTCTCTGCCCTCTGTTCTTCGTTCTTGGAATCGGCCCGGAGTGCGCTATAATCTTGTAACAATAAGGCTCCTAGGAGTCTAGAAAAGGAGTGGACTGTATGAACCGGAAATCAATTGTGATCCTGTTTCTTATTCTTTTGGGTCTTTCCGCCTGTTCCTTGGGCGGGACGCCAACCGTCATGCCTCCCAGCGCGACTCCGACGCACGCCCCCACCCCCAGCCGGACATTGCCAGCGGCGACAGTGGTTCCAACCGTGACCCCGCTCCCACCGGTGCCCACCTCCACGGCCACGCTTGGTCCGGCCATGCTTATTCTGAGCATAGACCATTTATGTAACATCGGCCCGGGGGCCAATTACATCGACGTGGTGGAAATTCCATCCGGGACGGTCCTACCGATCATCGGTACCAACGGTGGCGGCTGGTGGCTGGTGCAGATCAACGACCCGCGTACGCCTTACCTCCAATGCTGGATCGGTGGCGGGACACCTACGGGCGATACGAAGCACTTGCCGGTGCCTGCGCCAGGCTTGTATGTGCCGGTGCACGATGAATCTCACTGGGCGACCCTCTTCTATATGGACTGTTCCAGCCTGGAAAGGTTTACCTGGGTCTGGAACGGGTCCGGGAGCGGGATGTACGTGACTGACACCACGTTCCACGGGATCACGGGCCGGCCGACGATCTTTTACGACGAGTGGATCGGGTTGTGCCCGTCATTCAGGCCGTAAAAAAAGGTTTTTCCATGAATGGCGCGAATAGGCACGAAGAAAGAAAAAAAGTGAAGAGAATTAACCACGACCCCCAGATTCTGCTCATTTCGGTGATGGCTCGCGAGGGGTGGGCGAGCCACCAAGGAAGAAAACGAGCGAAGAGGGTTAAGTAACGAGATTATAGAGACCCCCAAAAAGGCCCTAAAGGTTTTAGATACCATTAAGGTCTTTTTTTTAAGTAAAGTTTGACAATCCCCTCTTTTTTTGTTAAACTAGTGGTATAGTTGTCTGACAACCTGTTCGAACCCCGGATATAGATGACCACTCTTTTGATCAAGAATGCCACAGTTCTTGTCACCATGGACGACCGCCAGCGGGAGATTCCCGAGGGTGGTCTTTTTATACGGGACGGGTTCATCGAACAAGTCAGCCCGACAAATGAACTGCCGCAGGCGGCGGACGAAGTGCTCGACCTGCGCGGCCACCTACTCCTGCCAGGGCTGGTCAACACGCACCACCATTTCTACCAGACTCTCACGCGCGCTGTGCCGGCCGCGCAGAACGCCAACCTGTTCCACTGGCTCAAGACGCTCTATCCCATCTGGGCGCGCCTGACCCCCGACGACATTTTTATTTCGACCCAGACTGCCCTGGCGGAACTGGCGCTTTCAGGTTGCACTACAGCCGCCGATCACCTGTACCTTTTCCCGAACGGTTCTCATCTCGACGATGAGATCACCGCGGCACAGGAGATGGGGATGCGCATCCAGGCCAGCCGCGGTTCAATGAGCCTGGGTGAATCGAACGGCGGGCTCCCGCCCGACTCGGTGGTGGACACGGAAGAGGCCATCCTGAAGGATTCTCAGCGCCTGATTCAAAGATACCACGACCCAAAGGCGGGGGCCTTTGTACAGATCGTGCTGGCGCCATGCTCGCCCTTCTCGGTAAGTGGTGAGTTGATGAAGCAGTCGGCGGCGCTGGCGCGCGAAACCGGCGTGCACCTGCATACACACCTGGCGGAGACCGAGGACGAGCAGGAGTTCTGCCTGCAGAAATTTGGTTACCGTCCCGTGCCATACATGCAGTCGGTGGGCTGGGTGGGGGAGGACGTCTGGTTCGCGCACGCAGTTTACGTGGACAACGATGAAGTAAAGACCTTTGCCAGGCACGGCTGCGGCGTGGCACATTGTCCCAGCTCGAACATGCGCCTGGCTTCTGGGATCGCCCCGGTCAAAGAGTACCTGGCTGCGGGTGTGAAGGTAGGCTTGGGTGTGGACGGGTCGGCTTCGAACGACAGTTCGCACATGCTGGGTGAAGCGCGCCAGGCAATGCTTTTATCCAGACTACGGGAAGGGATCAGCGGGTTCTCCCTTTCGAACGATCCAGATCGCAAGCTAATAACGGCGCGCGAGGCCTTGAAGCTGGCCACGCGCGGCGGGGCGGCGGTGCTGGGACGCGGCGATATTGGTAGTCTCGAGCCTGGGAAATGCGCTGATTTCTTCGCGATCGATCTGAACCGCCTGGAATACGCCGGGGCGCTGCACGACCCTGTGGCTGCGGCGGTATTCTGCCACCCGGTGCGCGCCGACTACACCTATGTCGGTGGCAGGCCGGTGGTGCGAGCAGGGCGACTGGTGAACGTGGATGAAGGCAAGCTGGTGGAAAAACACAACCGAGCGGCCAAACGCCTCCTGGAGAACCAATGACCCCAACGGACGAGACGCTGCTCGAAAAATATCTAAAGCTCCCTGACCAGCTGGAGGCTGCCATTGCCGGGCTGGATGAGGACCAGCTCGACCTGAATCTTGGCAAGGGCTGGTCGATCCGGCAGTACGTGCATCACACCGTCGAAGGCGAGATGATGTGGCAACTATTCCTGCGGGCTATCCTGGGCCAGGATGGGATCGAGTTCCCGATCCAATGGTATTTTGCCATTTCCCAGGATCAATGGGCCGAGCGCTGGGCCTCCGGGAAGAGGCTTGTTGGCCCAACCCTGGCGCTCTTCCGCGGCAGCACTGCCAGCCTGGCCGAACTGCTGCACAACATGCCGGCCAAAGCCTGGGAGCATTTTGGGCGTGTGACTTGGCCAGGCAGCGACAAGGAAACCCACCTGACGGTACGGGATATCGTCCGGATGCACCTTGGCCACACAGAGCATCACACCGCTGATATCCAGGCCATCCGGAAGGCGCACGTTGTATAAATGCAAGAATCTCATGCTTAGGGTGCGGAAGCTTCTCGAAAGACTAAAGTCGTTACAACGATAGGATAGCATGTCGGATATCTGGGTGCTAATCATTTTCGGCTGGCCGGCAATCCTTCTTTCGTTGGTGATTTCAGTGATCGGAGTGCTGAAAAAATGGCCTTGGATAGTGATGGCTGCCGGGGTGGTAGCCATGCCATTCAGCCTGTATTTCAGCGGATATGCAATTTTCTATTACACCCCTTTCCTGCTGCCGTTCTTCCTGTTTGGTGCAGCCTGGGCCGTGAGGGCCAAACGCAAGATCCTACCCTGGATCCTGCTGATCCCCCTGACCAGCTTTGCTATCATCCTAGCAATTCTTGTGCATACCCAAAATGGATAAATAAAACCATGCCTTTACCCATCCAACTGACCGCCAATTTAATTGACGTGGCCATGGGCCGCAAACCGGCCGACCTGGTGTTACGCAATGGCATTTGGGTATGCGTGCAATCGGGCGAGTTCATCCCCGATACAGACGTGGCCATCAAGGACGGGCGCATTGCCTACGTTGGCCCAGACGCTTCGCACACTATCACGAAGGACACGCGGGTGGTCAACGCCGAAGGCAAGTACCTAGTACCGGGCCTGATCGACGGGCACACACACGTCGAATCGGGCATGTTGACGGTTACTGAGTTCGTGCGGGCAGTGCTACCGCACGGCACGACCGGGATGGTCATCGACCCGCACGAGATCGCCAACGTCTTCGGGCTAAAAGGCGTCAAGCTGATGGCGGACGAAGCCGCCCACCAGCCCGTTCATATCTGGGTGGAAGTACCCTCCTGTGTGCCATCCTCACCCGCGCTGGAGACAGCCGGTGCCGAAATCACACTTGCGGATGTGGAAGATGCCATACAGTGGGACAACGTGATCGGCTTGGGCGAAATGATGAACTACACAGGTGTGGCGGCGGGGGATCCAAAGATGCTGGCTGAAATGGAGACGACCCGGCGAGCCGGGAAGGTGGTCAGCGGGCACTATGCCTCGCTGGACCTCGGGCCGGCGTTCCATGCCTATGTGGCCGGCGGCCCCGAAGACGACCACGAGGGCACCCGCCTCGAAGACGCGGTGGTGCGCGTCCGCCAGGGGATGTGGGCCATGCTGCGCTACAGCTCAGCCTGGCACGACGTAGCCGCCCAGTTACCGGCCATCACCAAGCTTGGAATGGACGCGCGGCGCTTCATCCTCTGCACCGATGATTCGCATGCCGGGACGCTGGTTAACGACGGGCACATGGACCGCATCTTGCGGCATGCCATCGCTGAAGGCCTCGCTCCCATGCTCGCGGTGCAGATGGCCACGCTCAACCCGGCGGAACATTTTGGCGTCAGCACCGAGGTGGGCATGATCGCCCCTAGGCGTTGGGCCGATATCCTGTTGGTGAAAGACCTGAAGGATTTCCATGCTGAACTGGTGCTCGTGCGCGGGCAGCTGGCAGCCGAGAACGGCAAGCTGCGCATCGACCTGCCGAAGGTGGAATACCCAGCCTGGGCGACGCAGTCCATCCATCTCAAGCATGCCTTGTCTCGGAAGGATTTCCACCTGCGGACCGCATTGAAAGCAAACCAGGTCAGCTGTAACGTCATTGGCATCATCGAGAACCAGGCGCCCACGAAACTTTTAAAGCTTGCCGTATCAGTCAAAGACGGTGAGCTCCAACTTCCGGCGGGGCTGGCCAAGCTGGCGCTGGTCGAACGGCATGCGAAGACCGGCGTGATACAGCTCGGACTGGTGAGAGGCTTCGGTCTCAGCGAAGGATGCGCCATCGCTTCCACCGTGGCTCACGACTGTCACCACATGCTGGTGATCGGGACGAGTGATGAAGATATGGCCACCGCTGCCAACAAGCTGGCTGAAACCGGCGGCGGGCAGGTGGTGGTGAAAAATGGCAAGGTGATCGGCCTGGTGGAATTAACCATCGGCGGGCTGATGTCAACCGAGCGGGCTGACGTGGTAGCTAAAAAGGCCAATACCATTCTGGAAGGCTTCCGCGCCTGCGGATGTATCATCAACAACCCGAATATGACCATGAGCCTGCTGGCTCTGCCTGTCATCCCGGAACTGCGCCTCACCGACAAGGGTCTGGTGGATGTCGCCCAAGTCAAAATCAGGCCGGTCATAGAAGGCCCAGCGGCATAGGAGTATGATATGAGTCCTTATCCATTCCGGCGCTTGCAAATTGAACTGGCAGAACTGATCCATTCGCTACCGGCTGAAGCCCGCCTGCCTTCGGAACCACTCCTGGCGAAGCAGATGGGTGTCTCACGCGCCACGCTGCGGGAGGCCATGCGCACCTTCGAGGGGCAGGGGTTAATCCGCCGCCGCCAGGGGGTTGGCACCTTCGTAGCTCCCAAGGTGCCAGTGATGGATACTGGATTGGAGGTGCTGGAGAGTCTCGAAACAATCGCCCTGCGTTCCGGCATGACGGTCAGGATGGGCGAACTGCAGGTGGAGAAGGTTGCAGCCGACGAAAGCCTGGCTAAGCTACTGAACCTGGAGGTGGAGGCGGAACTGACGTGCGTGACGCGCATCATCTTTACCGAACAACGCCCGGTCGCTTACCTGGTGGACACCCTACCGTTGGACATCCTGGGGGTAGAAGAGCTCGAGTCCGGTTTCACCGGTTCGGTACTGGACCTGTTACTGAAGCGCGGTGCCCCAAAGTTGACCCAGTCGCGCACCGAGATCAAGGCCATCGGGGCTACTTCGGAAGTGGCGCGCGCCCTGCAGATCCAGCGCGACGCGGTCCTGCTCCACTTCGCAGCCCAGCTCTATGATGAGGACAGCCGCGTGGTGGACTATTCAGATAGTTATTTCCTGCCCGGTTATTTCCGCTTTCACGTGGTGAGACGGGTAGGTTAATTTAAAGCGTAAGTCGTAAAGCGCCATTGGCGCCTTATGATCTACGAAACCATTTTCTCTAATCACGGAGGTTTTTAATATGCGTAGTTTTGCTGGCCGGGACATCCTGTCCCTCAAAGATTTCGAAAGGCAAGAATTCTTTCATGTTTTCGATGTAGCGGCTGAACTCGAGCCGATTGCCGTCAGCCGCCGTAATAGCGACCTTCTGGCTGAAAAAACCCTGGTGACGGCTTTCTACCAGCCATCCACCCGCACACGCTTAGCACACGAAGCGGCCATGCACCGCCTGGGTGGCCATGTGACCGGTTTCGCGGATGCCAAGATGACGCGCGCCGGTGACTTCTACCAGGAGTCGATCAAGGATACGGTAAAGATGCTGGAGTTCTATGGCGATGTGATTGTGATGCGCCACTTCAACCAGGGCGCGCCAGCAGAAGCAGCCAAGTGGGCTTCGATCCCGATCATCAACGGCGGCGACGGCTGGGGCGAACACCCAACCCAGATCCTGACCGACTTGTACACCGTGTTGAAGGAAAAAGGCACCATCGACGGTCTTACCTGGCTGGCAGTGGGCGATATGCGCATGCGCACGATGCATTCACTGGGTTATGCGCTCAGCCAATTCGACTGCCCGATCACATTCGTTTCCCCGCCGGACATGTCGTTGACCGAGGAGTTTAAAGCCGAGCTCAAGCAGTTCAGCGTCAATTTCCGTGAGGTGGAACACGTGGAGCAGGCCATAGCTGAAGCGGATGTCATCCTGGTGGAGCCGGTCGTCCAGCCGGACTATACCAAGAGCCGTGACGAACGTGCCGGGAAAGACGTGGGCATGACCCCCGCCAACTACAAGATCACGCGCGAACTGCTCGAGACGAAGGCCAAGTCGGATGCCATTCTGCTGCACTCCCTGCCGCGCATGGACGAGGTGCCGACGGATGTGGATATCACCCGCTGGTCACGCTACTGGCAGGAAGCCTTTAACGGCGTGGTCATGCGCATGGCGCTGCTGGCATTGGTTCTGGGAGCAATGGAATAGAATTATTAGTAGGAGCACGAAACATTGTGCCCCTATTAGTCAGATTCCGGAGATAAAAATATGCAAACCTTTTTACATGGCCGTGACTTGATCGGCGACTTGGATTTTACGAAAGAAGAAGTTGAAACCGTCCTGGACGTGGCATTCGACCTGAAGCGCAAGCGCGCCTTGAACGAGCCACATCCCTACCTGCGTGACAAGGTGCTGGCGATGCTATTCTTCTTCTCGTCCACCCGCACGCGCGGTTCGTTCGAAGCTGGCATGGCCCAATTGGGCGGTCACGGTGCGTTCATAGAAAGCAAGTCCACACAGATCTCACACGGCGACACACCCAAAGAGATCGGGGAAATTTTCGGCCGGTACTACGATGGCATCGCCATCCGCCACGTGGACTGGGGCATCGGCAACAGCTATCTCAACGCGGTCGCCAAGGCCTCGCGGGTCCCGGTGCTCAACATGCAATGCGACATCTACCATCCCTTCCAATGTCTGGCCGACCTGATGACCATCGTTGAGAAAAAAGGCCGCGACCTGCGGCGTAAGAAGATGGTGGTTTCGTGGGCCTACGCGGCTTCGTACCAGAAGCCGATGTCGGTGCCGCAGTCGCTGATCCTGCAAATGCCGCGCTTTGGCCTGGACGTGGTACTGGCGCACCCGCCCGAATTCAGGTTGATGCCTGAGATCATGGAGCAGGCCCAGGAACAGGCTCGCAAGTTCGGAGCCGGTTTTGAGGTCACGGATGACATGGAAGCCGCTTTCGAGGATGCGGACATCGTCTATGCCAAATCTTGGGGCGCAATGGTCCACACTCCTGACCCGGAAGAGGGCGCCAAGATCATCAAGAAGTATTCGCACTGGATCACCGACGAAAAGAAGATGAAGCTTGCCAAACCGGATGCCATCTACATGCACCCGCTGCCAGCCGACCGCAACATCGAGGTCACGGATGGTGTGATGGACGGGCCACAGTCGGTGGTGTACGATGAGGCTGAGAACCGCATGCATGCCCAGAAGGCTGTTATGGCCCTGACGATGGGCTAGGAGATGGAAGGCATGAGTAAAAAAGTTGCTGTTATTGCCGTCGGCGGGAATTCCCTGATCAAAGACCCGAAGAACGTGACGGTCGAGGACCAGGAAGTGGCTCTGCGCGAGACATCCCATCACATCGCTGACATGATCGAAGCCGGCTGGGATGTGGCCATCGGGCACGGGAACGGCCCGCAGGTTGGGTACATCCTGCGCCGGTCCGAGATCGCTGCGAAAGTGGAGGGCATGCACGAGGTGCCGCTGGACGTGTGCGGCGCGGACAGCCAGGGTGCGATCGGCTACGAGTTCCAGCAGGCGATGCAGAACGAACTGCATCACCGTGGAATTAAAAAGAATGTCTGCACCATTGTTACCCAGACCCTGGTGGACCAGAACGACATAGCCTTCAAGAATCCTACCAAACCGATCGGCGGGTTCATGGATGAGACCGAGGCCAAACGGCGTGAGAAGGAGATGGGCTGGTCGGTGGTGGAAGATGCCGGTCGCGGCTGGCGGCGCGTGGTGGCCTCCCCAATGCCGAAGGAGATCGTTGAGTTCGACTCGGTCAAGACCTTGATCGATTCCGGCGTGGTCGTCATCACGGTTGGCGGGGGCGGCATCCCGGTTATCGACGCGGGGCATGGCGAATACCGCGGAACCGCGGCGGTGATCGATAAGGACTTTGCCTCCAGCCTGCTGGCGCAGAACATTCATGCCGACCTGTTCCTGATCGCCACGGCGGTGGAGAAAGTTGCCATTAATTTCGGCAAACCCGACCAGAAATGGATCGACCGGATGACCCTGGCTGAAGCTAAAAAATATCTGGCCGAGGGTATCCACTTTGCCAAGGGTTCGATGGCTCCCAAGATCCAGGCCATCATCTGGTACCTCGAAACGGGCGGCAAGGTCGCCCTCATTACCAATCCTGAGAATATCGGGCGCGCCCTCAAAGGCGAGACCGGTACCTGGATAGTGCCGTAGTTTTTAAGATTGGCTGTCGTGATAGAATGGATTTACACGAATCGCCTTGGTATAAGCAATGGAAGGAGGTGAGTTGCGGATTAAGATGATCATAGGCTCTACCTAATTAATAATCAACTCTTTCTATCTTAATTCTGAGGAGGATTACTGTATGTTTCGCAAAATCGCTTTGCGTGTCACCATAATCTCGATTATCCTTGTTATGATCGCGGCGTCTTGCACGCCAAAGCCAGTGACTAACGCCACGACGGTACCAGTGACTATCGCCACGACGGTACCAGAGACTGTTGGCGGTTTCCAAATCCCGGAGGTCGAGCAAGGCAAGTTTAATATTGCCGCAGTCTTAATTGGCCCACATGACGACGGCGGTTGGTCCCAGGCCCATTACGAGGGGCTGGTCTATGTTGAGCAGAATGTCCCCAATGTGCATGTGTCATATATCGAGAATGTTCCCGAAGGTGCCGATTCTGAGCAGGTTTTCCGCAGTCTAGCCCGCAAGGGATTCAACCTGATCATCGGGACCTCCTTCGGTTACATGGACCCGATGGCCACCGTGGCAGAGGAATACCCGGATATCACGTTCATCCATATCAGCGGCTACAAGTCCAACATGAAGAACTTTGGCAACCTGTTTGGCTCCATGGAAGATATGAAGTACCTGGCCGGGATGCTGGCCGGCTCACGGGCCAAATTGGATGGCAATCCCAAGCTCGGTTACATGGCGACCTTCCCCATTCCAGAGGAATTGCGCCTGGGTAATGCTTTTGCGCTCGGGATGAGAAAGACCTGCCCGGAGTGCACGATGGATGTACGCTGGATCAGCACCTGGCACGATCCTGTGGCTGAGAAAGATGCGGCAGCCTCGCTCTTTGATGCCGGCGCTCAGGTTGTCCTGACCGGCGCGGATACACCGGCAGTGGCGGATGTTGCTCAAACGAAGGGCAAATGGGGCATCACCTATGACTATATTGGTTCCTGCAAAGTGGAGCGCTGCCTGACCACGATCTATTGGAACTGGGGTCCCATTTATGCCAAAGTCGCCCAGGGCGTGATCGCCAAGACCTACAAGCCAGGCTTCGATTATTTCGATGCCGATAGCGGCAGCCTGGGACTGTACGGCTTCATGCAAGGACAAACCCTGACCACAGGCGAAGCTGCTCTGCCAGCAGCTGATATCCAGATGGTCAGAGACATTCTGGCACAAATGCTGGCGGGCACGTTCAACCGCTTCGATGTCTTTTCCGGCCCGATCAATGACAACAAGGGCAATGTGATTGTTGCGGCTGGCGAGAAATTCGTCCAGGCAGACCTCGACCAGTTCCCGCCCGGAGCACCCGGATTGGAATGCACCCACTGCATGTACTGGTGGGCTGAGGGCATCACCGCCGAACTTCCTTCGCTAACTCCGTAAGCTTCCATCAACAACAAGTAAATGGGGCCAGAATCCTTCAGGATTCTGGCCCTACCCTGTCATTATTTCTATTCTTATTACTGCACTTGGGTGAGATTACCAACGAGTTGAGACTTGGCTCGCCGCAGGAGCGACAAAGTGGAAATCAATCAAACGGAAACAACCATTCCGTCCATTGAAGAGAAGGGCTCCCTGTTTGTGGAGATGCACAGCATTGTCAAACGCTTTCCGGGCGTGCTGGCAAACGATCATATGGATTTCGATGTGCGCCATAGCGAAATCCATGCCCTGCTGGGTGAAAATGGGGCGGGCAAGAGCACTTTGATGAATATACTGGCCGGACTCTACCAACCTGAATCCGGTGTGATCAAAGTCAAAGGAAACGAAGTTAAATTTACCTCCCCGCGGGATGCCATCCAGGCTGGCATCGGGATGGTGCACCAGCACTTCATGCTGGTACAAACGCAGACAGTCACCGAAAACATCCAGCTTGGATTGGACAAACCCCGCTTTTTCATGAATCTGCGCGAATTAGATCGTGAAGTAGCGGGATTAAGCGAACGGTTTGGGTTGAAAGTGGATCCACGCGCCAAGATCTGGCAATTATCTGTTGGAGAACAACAACGCGTCGAGATCCTGAAAATGCTTTATCGCGGTACAGACATTCTGATCATGGATGAACCCACCGCGGTCCTGGCCCCGCAGGAGATCAACGATTTGTTCAAGACCCTGCGGGCAATGGTGGTAGAGGGGAAGTCAATCATCTTTATCAGCCATAAATTACAAGAGGTTATGGCCATCGCAGACCGTATCACAGTACTCCGCAAGGGCAGGGTAACCGCGGCGGGGTTGGACGTCAAACAAACTACTCGCCCGGAATTGGCCCGGCAAATGGTGGGTCGGGAAGTGATTTTTCAGCTGGACAAGAAACCAAAAGAGCCCGGCAAAACGGTATTGCAGGTTAAAGAGGTACACGCAGAGAACGATAAAGGTCTGCACGCCCTGAACGGTGTATCGTTGAATGTATGCGCAGGAGAGATCGTCGGTGTAGCGGGCGTAGCGGGCAATGGCCAGCGGGAACTTGCCCAGGTCATTACCGGTTTACGTAAATGTACGAGCGGGGAAATCTCGCTCAGCGGAGAAAAGTTGACCAATCGTTCGGCCCTTTTTGGAATCCTGCGGGGTATTGCGCATGTGCCGGAAGACAGGACCCGTGTTGGTACTGCGCCTAATTTGAGCGTGACCGACAATGTCATCATGAAACAGTATCGCCTGCCTCCAATCGCACGGCACGGGATGTTAAGCATGCCGGTTGCAACCAAGTTCGCCAACCAGTTGAAGGCAGACTATGACATCATCGTTCCGAACGTTGAGACCCCGGTCCGGTTGCTTTCGGGTGGAAACCTGCAAAGGGTAATCCTGGCACGCGAGATTTCAGGCCAACCTTCCTTACTAGTGGCCGTACAACCAACCCGCGGGTTGGATGTTGGCGCAATCGAAGGAGTACACCGGCTCCTGTTGGCACAACGGGAGGCAGGGGCAGCCATCCTACTCATTTCGGAAGAGCTGGAAGAACTACTGTCGCTCAGTGATCGCGTTTTCGTGATCTATGAAGGGCGCATAATGGGTGAAATCAATATCAGAACGGGCGAAACGACCGATGAACTGATCGAAACGGTTGGCCTGATGATGACCGGAACCCCGCTGGACCAGATCCACACAGGAGAAGCTGTAAGAAATGTCTGAGACCTTGCCAATTCAAACTCCCCTTCGAAACAAACGCTTCCCTTTTCACCTGAATATCGAACCACGCTTGAGCGAACCGCCGCGTTGGTATCCGGTTGCGGTTTCCCTGGGAGCCATTCTTGTGGCGCTCATCATCGGTGGCATCATGATCGCTTTTGCCGGAGGGGATCCATTCCGTTCCTACCTCCATATTGCGGAAGCTTCTTTTGGCAGTATTGGCGTCCTGTCGGATACCATTGTCAAAGCGACACCAATCCTTCTGACGAGCCTGGCGTGCTCGATCGCGTTCCGCATGCGCTTGTGGAACATCGGTGCGGAAGGCCAGTTCATCATGGGGGCATTTGGAGCCAGCGCCATTGTATTGACCCCAATCCTGCCTGAAAATACACCCGCCTGGATCTTCATCCCTGTCATGATCCTGGCTGGGATGCTGGCGGGCGCATTATGGGGTTTGATCCCTGGATTATTAAAGGCGTTTTTGAATGTGAACGAAATCATCAGTTCGCTGATGATGAACTACATTGCCATCGCGTGGGTCAACTTCTTCGTCTTTGCGGTGTGGACGGAAGGCGGGTTCCAGATGACACACCAGTTTGCCAGAAACGCATGGCTCCCCCGTCTCCTGGATTATGCAAGTACCATCCCGGTGTTTCGTGGCCTGACAACCCACCTGGGATTCGTTTTTGGGGTCGTGGCGGCGGTGATCCTATGGATCATCATTTATCGCAGCCGCTGGGGGTATGAAATCCGCCTGATCGGAGACAATAAACACGCCGCCCAATACGCCGGCATTAACATTACCAGCAATATCGTACTTGTCATGATGGTTTCGGGTGCGCTGGCTGGGCTGGGGGGCATGTCCGAGGTGGCAGGCGTGGTACATCGTCTACAAACATCCCCTGTTGCGGCAGGTTATGGCTTTACCGGGATCATTGTTGCTTGGCTGGCGAAGTTGAACCCACTCGTAGCCATCCTGGTGTCGATATTGTTCGGTGCCCTGATACTTGCCGGGCGGGAAATCCAACCATCCGGCGTTCCCAAAATGATCCAAGGGGTTATTCTAGTATGCCTGATCGCCAGTGACTACTTACTGCGTTATCGAGTTACCATCGTGCGCACCGGAAAGGAAGCCTGAGACATGCAAGCAATCATCAATATCCTGCAGGCAGGTGTGGCGTCAGGTACGGTGCTCTTGTTCGCAACCGTTGGTGAACTCTTCGCTGAACGTTCCGGTGTGATGAATCTGGGAGTGGAGGGGATGATGCTGATGGGGGCGATGAGCGCGTACAACGTAGCGGTCGCTACGGGAAATCCATGGCTGGGGGTATTGGTAGCGATGCTCGCGGCGGGTCTGCTCAGTCAGGTGCATGCCTTCATTACCATCACCTTGCAGGCCGACCAGGTGGTGAGCGGGCTCTCACTGACTTTCCTGGGAACCGGCATCAGCCTGGTGCTGGGTGAAGGCTTAAGCAAGGCTGGGACGGTATCCCTTCTATCCTCCTTTTCAATACCACTGCTCGCCCAAATTCCGGTGCTTGGGCCTATTTTCTTTGCAGATCAGAGTGTAATGGTATATATCGGTTATTTGTTGATCCCACTGGCTTGGTATTACATCAATCGCACCCGGCCGGGTATGCACCTTCGTGCGGTGGGTGAACACCCGGCAGCCGCCGACGCCCTGGGAATCAACGTGTCTCTCCTGCGCTATTTCTATGTGTTCGTTGGCGGTTTACTGGCAGGCCTGGCGGGAGCCACGATCAGCCTGGCGGTTTCTCCGGGATGGTTCAGCGAACTGACCACCGGCGGACAGGGCTGGATCGCGGTCGGGCTGGTCATCTTCGCCCAGTGGAACCCTATGCGTGCTGCGGTTGGATCCTATACGTTTGGTGCACTGCGACGCCTGATCCTCGATATTCAAGGACCCACAACCCTGCTTGGCATGCGCAACCCTTTTTATTACAATCCTTACTGGGGTTTCTTCCTGCAGATGATCCCGTATGCCTTTACCATCATTGTGCTGGTAATTGGTTCGCGGGAGGCCATGCGCAAGCGCCTGGGAGCACCGGCAGCATTGGGGACTCCTTACATCCGGGGTGAGAGAGGCTTGTAAGGTTTCGCCTGCCATCATCTTTCATGGGGGAGTGGGATTTCCATTGTTGATCCATACACCTCGAAGAATGAGGTTGCATAGGTTCGGTAGTTGTTGCAGCGAAACAATTCCCCTTTGCAAAGTCGTTGGGTTGTGAACTTTTCGAAACGGGCCACCGGCCCATCAATTATCAGGTAGAATATTTTAACCAAGAATTTATGAACCTTTGGCAGCAATACCTTCGCCCACGTAGCCTAACGGAAGCCCTCCAGGTACTTCATTCTGCCCCCAGCCCAGTGCGGGTCATTGCAGGCGGGACTGACCTCATGCTGGATCTGAAACAGGGTCGTCTGCCACCTGTCCACACGCTGGTGGATCTCACCGGTATTTCTGAGATGAACGTGATCGAAATTCGGGGGAAGGAGCTGTTTATCGGGGCGGCTACACCGCTCAGCCAGATTGCCACCTCACCGCTGGTGGAGGAACATGCCCGGGCACTGACAGAAGCCTGCGGCCTGATCGCTGGTCCCCAGGTTCGCAACGTGGCGACGCTGGGTGGGAATGTTGCCCATGCCCTCCCGGCGGCAGATGGGACGATCGCCCTTACCGCCCTGGGCACGCAGGCGCTCATCGTGGACCTTAATGGTCGACGGCGCCTTCCCCTGGCCGAGCTCTTCCTAGGGCCGGGAGAGACCGCGCTCAAGGTTGGCCAGGAACTCCTGGAAGGGTTCTACCTGCCTTTGTGCAGTACCGGCCAGGCTTCAGCCTTTAATCGGGTAATGCGCGCCCAGGGAATTGCCCTGCCCATCCTGAACCTGGCAATCTGGCTGGAAAGGAAAAACGGCAACATTTCGCAGATCCACATTTCTGCCGGACCTTCCGGTCCGACCCCGCGGCGGTTCCCAAAGACTGAAGAAGCCCTGTGCAGGCAACCTTTTACCTCCGAATTCTGCGAGCGTGCCCTGGTTATCATGCTGGACGAAGTGTATTTCCGGGCCAGCCCTCACCGCGCCAGTTCTGAGTACCGCCAGCATCTGGCCGCAGTTCTACTGCAGGATACCCTGAAGACTGTCTGGCAGCGAGCGAGATAACAGGAATTTCATGGCTCAAAAGATTTCCCTTAACGTTAACGACAAACATTACGAGCTTGCCTGCCTGCCAGGCGAAACACTGGCTGAATTACTCCGCAACCGTCTCAATCTTACCGGCACCAAGATAGGCTGCGGGGAAGCCGAATGCGGGTCGTGCACAGTGGTGATCGATGGACAGGCGGTGATGTCGTGCGTCTACCCGGCTGAACGGGCAGATGGCAAACGCGTCACCACCATCGAGGGCCTCATCGGACCAGATGGCGCTCTCCATCCTCTGCAGGACGCCTTCATCAAGCACGGCGCTGTTCAGTGCGGGTTCTGCATCCCTGGCCAGATCATGACGGCTTATGCCTTGTTGGAGCACAACCCCGATCCATCTCAGGCGGAGATCCGATCAGCTCTCAAGGATACGCTCTGCCGGTGCGCCGGGTATCCTTCCATCGAGAATGCCATCCGGGAGGCGGCCAGTTCACTGAGGACGGGTGAGCCCATTAAAGGTGCAAGCGTACCTGATTCTGAATCTGTGTCCCAGGTCATCGGTCGGACAACCATTCGTCCGGATGCAAAGTCCAAGGTAACCGGAAGTGCCATTTATACGGACGACCTGAAATTCGAGAAGATGCTGTATGCCGCTGTCCGCCGAGCGGAGGTGCCGCATGCCATCCTGCGTGAAGTGGACTTTGATGCGGCACTTTCAGTGTCAGGTGTTGTGGCGGTGTTGACCGCCAAAGATGTTCCCGGCGACAAGAACCATGGGCTGGTCATATTTGACTGGCCGACGATGATCGGGATCGGAGAGCGCATTCGATACGTGGGCGACGCGCTAGCGATCATAGCTGCCGAAACCCAGGAAGCCGCTCTCGAAGCGGCAACCAGGATCGAGGTGCGTTTTGACGAATTGCCCGTAGTCAACGACCCGGTGCAAGCGCGCCAGCCGGATGCCCCAATCCTGCACGAGAACGGCAACCTGCTCAAGCATATCAAGGTGCGCAAAGGGGACATGGAACAGGGTTTCCGTGAAGCGGAGGTGATCCTGGAACATACCTTCCACACGCCCCAGATGGACCATGCTTTCCTGGAACCGGAGTGCAGTATTGCGGTACCTCTCGCGGATGGGCGGATGGAAATTTACGTTGGGTCACAAATCCCATATTCCGACCGCAGCCAGGTGGCGGGCGCCTTGGGCTGGCCAGAAGAACGTGTGCACGTTGTTGGACAGTTGATGGGCGGCGGCTTTGGCGGGAAGGAAGATATTGCCGGTCAAATTCATGCCGCCCTGCTTGCAAATGCGACCGGAAAGCCAGTGAAATTACTCTACAACCGCCGCGAGAGCCTGATCGCCCATCCCAAGCGCCATGCCACACAAATACGGGTCAAGATTGGCGCGAAGCGGGACGGGCGGATGATGGCCGTGGAGACTGAACTGTATGGGGATACAGGGGCCTATGCTTCGCTGGGCGAAAAGGTGATGACGCGCGCCACCACCCATTCGGCTGGGCCTTACGAGGTCGAGCACGTGCGCGCCGACTGCTATGCCATGTATACCAACAACCCACCTGCCGGAGCCTTCCGCGGCTTTGGCGTGCTTCAATCGGCATTTGCAGTGGAAAGCATGATGGACATGCTGGCTGTTGAACTGAGCCTCGACCCGGTGGATCTACGCCGGATGAATGCCCTCCATGTGGGCAGTATCACCAATACCGGTCAAAAACTATGGGAGAGCGTCGGCCTGCTCGATTGTATCAACCGCGTGGATGCCGAAATGCGCAAGTATTGCTCCACTCCCTTCTCTGCCAGGCGTGTAAATGGAGAAGGAGGCCGGGTGCGGGCCTGGGGTTTCGCGGCGGCTTATAAAAACACCGGCCTGGGCGGTGGTGCACCCGATAAATCCGGAGCTGAAGTGCAGTTGTATCCGGACGGATCGCTGGAGGTGCGCACATCTGCGGCTGAACTTGGCCAGGGGCTTGTCACCGTACTGAGGATGATCGTTGCGGAGGAATTTAACTTGCCGCCGGAACGGGTGCGCGTCCTGGTAATGGACACCGACCTGACTCCTGACGGCGGCCCGACCACTGCCTCCCGCCAGACCTATGTGACGGGTAACGCAGCCAGATTGGCAGCCCAGTCGCTGCGTCAAGCAGTCACCTCCTTCCTGACCGAGAAACATGATGTAGCACCAGAGCGTATCCGCTTTATCGAAGGGCTTGTCCAGGTGGATGGGCAGCCGGATAACCTGGGTGAAGTTGCATCTGAAATGCAGGCGGCGGGCATTTTGCCGCGGGCGCTTTATGAATACTCAGCTCCCAGGACCATGCCGCTCGGTGAGGGTGGCGACATGCATTTTGCCTTTTCCTTCGCCGCACAGGCTGCTGAGGTTGAAGTCAATACTGATACCGGTGAAGTCCGCGTCCTGCGGGTCATCTCAGCGAACGATGTTGGCCGGGCGATCAACCCGCTTGGCCTGCGGGGACAGGTGGAAGGCGGCATTATGATGGGGTTGGGTAATACCATTACCGAACACTTTATTGTTGAAAATGGGCGCGTTATCACCGATCGACTGGCACGTTACCGAATCCCGTCCATCATGCACATGCCGGAGATCACACCCATCATCGTTGAGCATCCCACCCGGGATGGGCCTTATGGAGCCAAAGGTGTGGGTGAAGTGGTCTGCATTCCCACCCCGGCAGCCATAAGCAATGCCATCTTCAATGCCGTCGGTATACGGATTGACAGTCTACCGATAGACCAGGAGCAAATCGCCAGGGAGTTGAGTAGCAGGCTTCCTCAAACGGGGGAGAGAATTTGACTAAAGTCATTGGGTGAAAAGACGCGCTACGATATACAGGAGAGAACCACAATCACATGCCCGGTGTCGTTGCTATAAGAGGTAAGCTCGATCATCAAGCCGTATGATAAAAAAGTAACGCTATGATTAGCCTGGCTTCTACTACCAGCGAAACTTTTTGCAGGGGGATTATTAAAGCCCAGAGCGGAGGCCAGACCTTGATAGAACTGGCGACCTGATCGAGAACAGCGGCAATATAGCTATAGATATTCGCATTGAACTCCTGCGGCGCGGTGGCATTCGGCATGACCGGTACGGCGGGTCAGTTTGAAAGGGGCATACCGACGGGATGGAAGTACTGTGAGATGCCTGCTAGGAAGCCCATGGAACCAATATGGGCTGCAAGGATCATGGAGCAGATCGGGCATTACAGAAGCAGTCGTGGGTGTTCCGGTTGGGTTTTAGGTGGGCGTAGCTGTTATTGAAGGCACGCCGGCGGTAGCAACCTGCGGTGAATTGGTGGCTGTCCCCAGCAGAGTTTGGGAAGGGAGGGGAGCTTGCGTGGTGGGGATGGACTGCGAGAACAGGTTCCACGCCAACGACAGAAATCCAATCGAACCCAGAAAAGGTTTTCTAATATTTAGCATGGACTTCTCCTTTCTGAAACCTTTATTACGATAATTCTAAATGATGAGAGGTCCATGAAATTTCAGTCACGAATTAATATGTGCCATTGCGGGATCGTTGGCATGGGTTTTACCCCAAAATAAGGCGGTAACGAACTTCTCCCTACGTTATAATTGGTATATGACGATATTTATTGGCTATCGCTGTTCGCTCTGCAATACCGAGTACCTGCCTGGCCAGGTCACCTATACCTGCCCGAAGGACGGGGGCAACCTGGACGTGGTACTTGATTACGATGCCATCCGCCAGAAATTCCAACCCGAAGATCTAAACTCGCGCGCCGAGGACTCGCTCTGGCGTTACCTGCCACTTTTACCCGTTCCTGACCCAGGCGGGGAAGGGACTCCCCTGCGAGCAGCAGGCTGGACGCCGGTCTTCACTCTTTCACGCTTGGCGGAGAAACTTGGTCTTGAGCATATCTGGCTCAAGGACGAGAGCCGCAACCCGACGGCTTCCTTCAAAGACCGTGCCAGTGCAGTGGTAGTGGCGCGGGCGCGTGAGATCGGTGCGGAAGTGGTTGTTACGGCTTCCACTGGCAATGCCGGAGCGGCTTTGGCGGGCATGGCAGCCGCCGTTGGGCAAAAGGCGGTCATCTTTGCACCGAAATCCGCACCCCAGGCAAAAGTGGCCCAACTGCTCGTTTATGGTGCCAAGGTCATCCTGGTGGATGGCACTTACGACGAGGCTTTCGATCTGACCATCCTGGCGGCGCAGGAATTTGGCTGGTACTGTCGTAACACAGGTTACAACCCGTTCACAGCTGAAGGGAAAAAGACCGCTGGGCTGGAGATCTGGGATTGGTATACCCAGAAAAAGGGATGGATGACGGAACACGGAGAGTCTGTCAGTGAGACTCCGCTGACCGTTTTCGTTTCGGTGGGCGATGGGAATATCATCTCCGGCATCCATAAAGGGTTCAAGGATCTGATGGCTTTGGGATGGATGGAGCAAATGCCCCGGATCATTGGCGTACAGGCCGAAGGATCCGCAGCGATCGCAAATGCATTTCACGCTGGTACGGAAAAGATCGTTCCCGTCCTTGCCAAAACGATTGCCGACAGCATCTCGGTTGACCTACCACGGGATGGCGTGCGGGCCGTGCGGGCAGCCCGTGAGACCGGCGGCACGTATATTAAAGTCAGCGATGATGAGATCCTGAAAGCCATTGCGACACTTGGCCCGCTGGGGATCTTCGCCGAACCCGCTGGCGCAACGGCCTATGCAGGCCTGGTGCGGGCCGCAGGTCAGGAGATCGTCAAGGCAGGCGACCCGGTGCTGGTGATTAATACAGGTTCGGGGTTGAAGGACGTGCGAGCAGCCATGCAGGCAGTGGTCGCGGCTCCGATGATCGAACCGACGCTGGAGGCGGTCAAGCGAGTTCTATGAAAGAGCATATGCGTCCCTGGAGCCTTTCGGTCCGGTACCTGGTCTTTGCAGCCTTATTCATCCTGTTGGCGGCGGGACTTTGGGCCATCCGCAGCGTTCTGGAACCGTTGGTCATTGCAGCGTTCATTGCCTATCTCATCCATCCCGCGGTTAATTATTTAACCAGGCGGACGAGCCTAGCGCGCACTGCGGCGGTCAACCTGGTCTATTTCATTACCCTGGCAGTGCTGATCGGCACGCCATCCACTCTGACGCCATTGTTTTTCGATGAATTCAAGCAGGTGATCACCGACGTGCTTAATCTATTTGATCAGCTTATTGTCTGGTTGGTGAAACCACACATCATCCCCGGTCTTCCGATCGACTTTGGGCAATGGGCCAACCGGTTAACCCAGTTCCGCTCCACCTTTCTATCGTCCCTGCCGGACCAGGCACTGCAACTATTGGGCAAAACCTCCGTGACCGCCCTGTGGCTGCTGGTGATCCTGACGGCGGTCTATTATTTCCTTGCTGAGTGGCCGCGCCTGCGCAGTGGTTTTGTTGACTCCTTCCCTGAGGGGTACCACGCTGAACTCAACGAGCTATACCAGCGGGTTCGCAGCATCTGGTTGAACTATTTGCGCGGCCAATTATTGTTGATGGCCATCGTCGGCGTAGCCTTCACGATCGCCTGGACAGTGATCGGCATTCCCGGAGCCCTGGTTCTGGGGGTTGTGGCGGGTTTCCTAACCTTGATCCCGGATGTTGGCCCATTCCTGGCAGCGATGCTGGCAATCGGCGTAGCGCTGCTCGAAGGGTCGAACTGGAGATGGATACCAGCCTCCAATTTCATTGTGGCATTAATTGCCCTGGCAGTCTATCTGATCCTGATCGCGATCAAAAACTTCTGGCTGAGGCCCTTCATCATGGGCCGCAGTGTGCACATGCACGAGGCACTGGTCTTGATATCCATTATCCTCTCAACGATCCTGTGGGGCATCCTGGGCGCCCTGCTCGTGGTACCAGTACTGGCTACGCTTGGCGTAGTCTTTGATTACCTGCGCCGCCGTATTTTGGGAATGCCTCCTTTCCCTCTGACGGAATCGTTCGTACTGGAAGCCCCAATGGTTTCCGGACAGGAAAAGGTGGCGGCTTTGAAATCCAAGATCTCCAGAAAGAAGAAGGAATAGCATGCCGGTCACATTTTCGATCGTTGCTCCGATCTTTAATGAATTGGACAACCTGCCCGAACTCCACCGCCGTGTGCGGGATGTAATGGTCGCCACGGGCGAGACCTGGGAACTGGTGCTCGTGGACGATGGCTCGACCGACGGTTCGACAGAAAGGATTCTCGAACTGGCGAAGCAGGATGAACGCGTACGCCCGGTGATCTTTGCGCGCAACTTCGGACACCAACCGGCGATCACAGCTGGCTGGGACTTTGCACTTGGCGATGCAGTGGTCATTATCGATGCGGACTTGCAGGACCCGCCTGAGGCCATTCCGGATCTGATCGCAAAATGGCGCGAGGGATTCGAAGTGGTCTACGCGATTCGGGCTGAACGTGATGGGGAAACTTGGTTCAAGAAGACCACCGCAGCTCTGTTCTACCGGATCGTCCAGCGCATTACCGATGTCAAGATCCCGGTGGATACTGGCGATTTTCGCCTGATGGACCGCAAGGTGGTGGAAGTGCTGAAAACAATGCACGAGAGGCACCGTTTCCCGCGCGGCATGTCAGCGTGGGTGGGCTTCCGGCAGATCGGTGTACCGTATAAACGCGCTGCCCGTTACGCCGGTGTGACCAAGTATCCCTTCAGCAAGATGCTCAAACTGGCGCTGAATGCCATCACCGGTTTTTCGTATTTTCCCCTTCAATTGGCAACATATTTCGGGTTTGTCGCAGCGGGTCTGGCGATCATCGCCATTCCGGTGGTCATCATCATGCGCGTGGTGGGGCATGGGGCTTTCCTCGGGCAAGCCACCACGCTGATTGCTGTGCTGTTCCTGGGCGGGGTGCAATTGATCTCGCTGGGTGTGTTGGGCGAATACCTGGGTCGGATCTATGACGAGGTGAAGGGGAGACCTCTTTATATCGTGCGTGAGGGACCGAAAAAATAAATTTCCAGGGCGGAGGCCACCTTAATAGGATAGTTTCCGCCCTTGTGTTTTTGGAGAAGAAATGACTTTCGATTTTGAGCGTATGATCGACCGCACTAATACCAATTCCATTAAATGGCATCAATACCCGGAAGACGTGCTGCCTCTTTGGGTGGCGGATATGGATTTGGCCGCTCCCGAACCGGTGCAAGAGGCCCTGTGCCGCGCCGTGGAACACGGTATTTTTGGGTACGAATTCCCCACCAAGGTACTGCTCGAGACAGTGGCTGCCCGGATGGACAACTTATACGGCTGGCAGGTATCGCCCGACACGGTGGTGGCCATACCGGGGGTGATTGCCGGTTTCACTGCAGCGGCGCGGACGGTCTGCACGGCGGGGCAGGGAATCCTGGTCCAGCCGCCAGTCTACCCGCCCTTCCTGTCGGTCCATAAGAGCAGCGCGCTGGTGAGGCAAGATGCCCCACTCAGGATGACTGCGGAGGGGGCGCGCTTGCATTACTTTGTGGATATGGATATGTTCGAGGAAGCAGTCCATTCAGGCGGTGCACAGACTGGCATGTTCCTGCTTTGCAATCCCCAAAACCCCACCGGGCAGGTCTATTCGCACGATGACCTGACCCGCATGGCAGAAATCTGCCAACGCAATAATATCTACATCTGTTCGGATGAAATCCACAGCGAACTCCTGCTGGGCGAAGGGCCGGCCTGCGGCCAGGGGGCGGGACGACACATCCCGATCGCCTCGCTCGGTCTTGAAATTGCGGACCGTACGATCACCCTCATTGCCCCAAGTAAAACGTTCAACGTGCCCGGCCTGTTCTGCGGGTTTGCCATCATCACCAACCAGGACCTGCTCAAACGTTATAAGGAAACCGTCGAACAGATGTCGTTGCATGTCAACTGCCTGGGGCTGACGGCCGCGCAGGCGGCCTTCTCGGGTATGTGCGATGACTGGCTGGCGGCTTTGCGCGTCCACCTGACGGGGAACCGGGATTTCCTTGTCGATATCGTTAAACGGGAATTCAAAGGCATGCGGGTCACGGTTCCGGAAGCCACGTACTTGGCCTGGCTGGACTGCAACGAACTGGTGCGAGCCAGAAGGATTACAGGCACCCCGTACGAGTTCTTCCTAAAAAAGGCCAAAGTGGCTTTGAACGAAGGCAAAGCGTTTGGTATCGGCGGGGAGGGGTTCGTGCGGTTGAACTTTGGTTGTCCGAGAAAAACGCTGGAAGAAGCGCTGGAACGGATGAAGGCTGCCCTGGCTTGAGAAACGTAAAGGCGGATGGAGGTCATCCATCCGCCAGGCGGTTATTTCCGAGGAAAGAGCGGGAAAAATCAAGGTTCGTCATACAAGACGTCTGGCTCGGGCATGGGAGCCTTCGGCCAGGATCGAATCACCCGGTCTTTCCTCCTACGCAGTACTCATCGATGTTTCTAGGCATGTTGCTCGGTGGGCACCTCCTTCCGGCCTGATTGCGGCCTGACTCCATCATACAACGGATTCGATAAAAATTACATTAGAAATAACTATCATTTTGGTTATCGGTTTTGCAGACAAAACAGGGTGCCGTTAACCACGGAGGGCAGCAAGAGGTACACAGTAAAAACGTCCAGGCGAAGCACTTGTTTCCAGCACCGTAAAAAAGCGTATTGACTGGCAGAATAGTTATGAGGATCTAATCTTTTAAATTCAAGTTGTTATAGTGGAGGAAAAATGTATTCGCTTGCTTCCGATGAAAAGGCTTCCGGGGTAATGATCTATACTCAAAATACGCTAATCTGTGGCGATGCAGTGACCAAGCAAAGCAACCGCGTTAGCGTCTGGTTGAGGACCGAGGGCGCACCGGAATATATCCATCTTCTCAAGCCGCAGGTGTTCAATTTAGGCGGAAGCGCGGTGAAGATATCGAGCTATTCAGAAATGTACGTCCCCACAGCAAAGATCATCGTTTTTCACCGGACGCCTCCAGCTCACGACCCTATGGATTATGACGAGACCGAAAAGAATCGCAAGATGCAGCCGATCACTGTGCTGGTTGGCACGTTCGTTTTCAACGGCGGGATCCGTATCTCCACCCAGGTGGATCTAGGAACAAGCATCATCTCCGGGCGATCTGTCTGGATGTCCATCTACAATGTAAAAATCTCCAACCCACATCTGTCACATATGGAAGAGCTGTTAGTACCAATGCTGGTGGTGCGGCCGGGGCAGGTCAGTTTTTGCTTGAGCAGGTGATCCGGCAGTTGAATAAAGCGGATGGCGGTGCAACGATCAAGGTCGGTCGAGGGAAGGCTGCTGCTTGAACAAGGCCGGGAGATAATAGCCGAGGATAGCCCCGACCAGCGGATAGATCGTCTTGATAAACCCCATCGCTGGGGTGACCAACAGCAGCAGCACTCCCAGAAAGCTGACAACCAGCGTGGTGCCCAGGCGGACCCATTGGCTGTTTCCGAGGGAAGCCTTACGCAAGCAGGACGCCAGCACGCCAGTACCCCACACTCCCAGGGTATAACCAAGTGCGAACACCACTAGTTCCCAGCCATTCCCCACTCCCAGCACGATCGCCCCGGCAAATCCGAGCAGGGATCCGACAATCAATTGCAGGATAACAATAAGAAGGTCAGCAAGCACTTTCATTGTAAAGCCTCCTGATAATGCGACAAAAATAGTCATAATATTGAACGGGTTATAATCCAAACTGAGGAAAAATTCAAGAGGCTGGAAACCGGGTGGGAGGGGAGATAGTGAGGTTGAACTGTGAGGAAGTATTGCTAGCCAAAGCCGGCAAGCTGGCGGCTATTTACATCAATAAACGCGTGACCTTTGGAATAGGAGACTGCAAATGAAAATCTTGTTTATCGGCGGGACCGGCCTGATCAGTTCGGCCTGCTCTGAGCTGGCTGTGAGGCGCGGCCTGGAACTCTATATTCTCAACCGCGGCGAGTCGAAGAAATATCCCGTTCCGGAAGGCGCACAGCTGCTTGTCAGCGATGTACATGGCGACCCTGCCAGCCTTGCGCAGCTGCTTGAGGGGCAGCATTTCGACAATGTGGTGGATTGGATCGCTTACACCGTGGACGATATCGAGAGAGATATCCGCCTGTTCAGCGGGAAAACCAGCCAGTTCGTTTTTATCAGTTCTGCCAGCGCCTACCAGAAACCACCCATCCATTACATTATCACCGAAGAAACCCCGTTGGTGAACCCCTTCTGGGAATACTCGCGCAACAAGATCGCATGTGAAGAACGCTTGATGCGCGAATACCAAGAGAGCGGATTCCCCGTCACCATCGTGCGCCCGTCGCATACCTACGGGCCGTCACAAATCCCTTTCTGCGTGGATAGCTGGCAGCATCCCTGGACAGTGATCGACCGGATTAAGAGCGGACGGAAAGTGATCATCCCCGGCGATGGCACATCGCTGTGGGTGTTGACCTGGAACGGTGACTTTGCATTGGGGTTCCTCGGCCTGCTGGGCCGCGCACAAACGATAGGCCAAGCCTTTCATATAACCTCTGATGAAGTTCTGACCTGGAACCAGATCTACCGGGAAGTAGGGCAGGCGCTCCACCTGGACCTGGAAATTGTGCATATCCCATCCGATTTGATCGCCACCTACGATCCGGAGGCCACTGGCAGCCTGATCGGCGACAAGGCCAACAGCGCCGTGTTCGATAACCGCAAAATCAAGAAACTGGTTCCGGAATTTACCTGCAGCGTTCCATGGGCGGAGGGAGTGCGCCGGGCAATCGCCTGGCACGAAGCCGACCCGGCCCGCCGCACTATTGACGAGCAAGCCAACCACCGGTGGGATACGATCCTCGCTGCTTATGAGCGGGCATTTCCCGGAAAATAAGCAGAGCCCGGATGAACAAGGCTGACAGTTACCGCCAGGTATTGAAAACACTTGCAGATTGGGAGCCATACCTGTTACAGGAATCCGGACTGCCTGGCCCGCGCGGGAATCTGGAATTGGCGCAGGTGGTGGCTGATGAAGGCAGGCGGGAGCTGTTCGAGCATTTCCTGGAATTCACGCCTGAAGTCGCCTCAGTCAATTCGCCGCAGGAGTTCCTGGCTTTTTGCGGCGTGGTGGGACTGGGGAGATTCCTGGCGGAAGGGGACGACAGCATTTTAAAGGTGCTGCGCCCTTATGCCTCCGATCCGCGCTGGCGGACGCGGGAAGGGGTTGCCATGGCACTCCAAAGGCTGGGGAAAACAAACATGGGTAGCCTTCTGGAGGCGATGGAAGGGTGGAGCACAGGGAACTGGTACGAAAAACGTGCCGCGGCGGCTGCCCTGGCGGAACCGGTGTTGTTAAAAAACAAAACCGATGCATTCCGGGCGCTCCATATCCTGGATGGGATAAGTGTCTCGATGGAAGGGTCCGCAGAGGCCCGCAATGTAGGTTTTAAGGTCTTGCAACAAGGTATGAGTTATTGCTGGAGCGTGGTGGTGGCAGCTGCACCTGCCGAAGGCAAGAAGTTGATGGAAAAATGGCTCACCTGCGACGATCACATCCTCCGGAAGGTGATGCAGGAGAACCTGAAGAAAAACCGCCTGGTGCGTATGGATGCGGATTGGGTGGAAAAGTGGAGGAATGTTTGACGGAGATGCGTCGCTTTTTAATTTTCGCGATATAATCAAGTTGTCTGACAACTTCCCCTTTTACCCGCAAGGAGTTTCCCGAAAATGACTACAATCGACCTCAGCCTGCATAAAGACCGCCGCGCCCGCGCCATCCAGCGCGCCCGCGAGCAAAAGATTGTCATCCCCACCTTCGCCCAGATGAAAGACCCGGCAAAGATCCCGGCCAAAGTAAAAGAATCGCTTACTGGTGTCGGCCTGTGGGACGTGGACCCGCGCAACCTGTTCCGCATCACCTGGCACAATGAACCCAAGGCCAAGGGCGGCGGGTTCGGTGGCGTGAATTATCTCGAACTGCCCTCCTCGCTGACCGGCGTGAAGGCGCGCATCCTCGTGCTGGTAGGCAAATGGTTCCCCACCGGGGCGCACAAGGTGGGGGCGGCTTTTGGCTGTCTCGTGCCGCGCCTTGTGACCGGCCAGTTCGACCCGACCACCCAGAAAGCCGTCTGGCCGTCCACAGGCAACTTCTGCCGGGGCGGTGCCTATGACTCGGCTCTCATGGCCTGCACATCCATCGCCATCCTACCGGAAGGGATGAGCAAGGAACGCTTCGAGTGGTTGGAGAAGATCGCTGGAGAAACGATCAAAACGCCGGGGACCGAATCGAACGTGAAAGAGATCTTCGACAAATGCTGGGAACTGCGCAAATCGGGCCAGGACCTGATGATCTTTAACCAGTTCGAGGAGTTTGGCAATTATCTGTGGCACTATGAAGTGACCGGCCACGCGATGGAGGAAGTGGTGAAACGGGCGGCGGGTCCGCACGGCCGCTACCGGGGCATGGCATCAGCGACCGGTTCGGCAGGCACGATCGCCAGCGGTGATTATATGAAGCAGGCCTTCCCGGGCAGCGTGATCGTGGCCAGCGAAGCCCTGCAGTGCCCGACCTTGCTGGAGAACGGTTTCGGCGCCCACCGCATAGAGGGCATCGGGGATAAGCATGTGCCATGGATCCACAACTCAAAGAACACCGACATGGTCGTAGCGATCGACGATAATGCCGTGGTCAATATCTCACGCCTGTTCAACGAACCTGCCGGGCGCAAGTACCTGGCCTCGAAGGGCGTACCTGAAGCAATCATTGCTCAATTGGACCTGCTTGGCTTCTCGGGCATCTCGAACGTGCTCTCGGCCATCAAAGCCGCCAAATATTACGAGATGGACGAGAACGATATCATGGTGACGGTGCTGACCGACTCGATGGAACTGTACCAGAGCCGCTTGAAGGAAATGCACGCCGAATCCGGTGAGTACAGTGACAAAGAGGCTACCGCCGACTTCGCCCGCTACGTGCAAGGACAGTCCACCGACAACCTGCTGGAACTGCGCTACACCGACCGCCGCCGCATCCACAACCTGAAATACTTTACCTGGGTGGAACAGCAGGGTAAGACCTATGCCGAGATCCAATCGATGTGGCAGGAGCCGGACTACTGGACAGGTGTCCAGAAGCAGGCAGACGAGATCGACGATTTGATCGTGGAATTCAACGCTGAAGTCGGAATCGCCTGAACGAATTAAGGTTCCCAACTGGTCGTGCCGGGGTTTAATAATCTCACACGACCAGTTTTTGATATTGACACAAAATAACGTAGGGTAGTATGCAGGTGATCTTAGGCGCCACCGGTTTTGGCCTGTTTGGGTACCTGTGTGGTTCCCTGCAGTTCGCCATTTGGATCACGCACCTGGTTAGGGGCGTGGAGTTGCGCGAAGCGGGTTCCGGGCATGCCACCACCAATACCATCCGCCAGGTAATAACCCTGCTCGGGAGGCTGGTCTTCGTGCTGGATGTGGCCAAAGGCTTCGGCCCCACCTGGCTGGCGCTGCACTTGACCCCGGCGGCCTGGATCGCCCCCGCTGACGGCGATACTGGCGGTCATCGGGCTTTGCTGGCTGGTCTTCGCCGGTTTCCGCGGCGGAATAGCCTTGGCGACTGCCAACGGAGGAAGGATGAGCGGCTTTCCCACTCGTCATGTTCATCACCTATGCCGTGCTGGGCCTGCTGACCCTGCTCCTGCGCCACAGTGCGCGTGCCAGCGTGATCACGGGAATCCTATTTGCGCCGCTGAAGTGGGGGGTCGGATTGCGCGGCCCGGAGCTGTGGATCGCGGGGGCGGTGGGGGTGGTGATCGCCTTCCGCTTCCTGATCGACTGGAACCGCAAGTACCGGGAGCTCTAGCTGGACCGGGAGAAGAAGGCGTAGAAATAGGATTCGGTTTATTGGTGAATTCCAAATACTGGAACTGTGAACGGGGATGAATTGTTTATTCAGTCCTCCTCTATTTAAAGGGAATTTTACGTTGAGTCTTTTTCCTTTTTGGTGTAAAGTTAATCCATGCTGAGTCCAACATCGCTCATCCTGGTGTGCCTGCTGCCGACTCCACGTGACCTGGAGATCGCGCGCCTGCTGGGCTGGTACCGCATCCCACTCCGGACTGCCCCGAAGGTGGTGGCTGTGGACACGCTGGCCTTCTACCAACCGGCTACGTTCGGGGAGGCAGGCGGGAAGATCGAATATATCGCCCCGGTGCGCGGCCATGAACTGACCACGCGGGCTGAACTCCTGCGCGATGAAGCGGACAATCCCCATGCCGGGGAGGAATACTTCAAGATCCAGCTTGGTCCGTTGGAGAGGCTGGCCCACCCAGTGGTGGCGGAGAAATGGAAGCGGCTGACCTTCCTGTACACCACGGGAGAATACCTGCTCAAAGCGCAGACGCTCAACGACTTGGTGGTGCAAAGCGACGAGAGGCAGTTGTTGTGGAGTTCGTTGAGAGAACGCGCCGAGCGCTCCCAGGAATATAAAACGGACCTGCCGGAAGCGGACCTCCCGCCAGAGGTGGTGATCGCGTTGCTGGGTATCAAAGAAGTTCAATCGCCTTATGAAGCAAAGGATCAGGAAAATGGCAACTTTGATTAAAGGCGGCACGCTGGTTACAGCGGAAAAATTGTTCCCGGCTGATATTCTGGTTGAGGGCGGGAAGATCTCACAGATCGGGTTAAACTTGCAGGTTGCAGAAGCCAATGTGGTGGATGCCAGCGGGAGGATGATCCTTCCCGGCGGCGTGGACCCGCACGTCCATCTCGACCTGCCCATGTTCGGGACAGTCTCGTCGGACGACCATTATACCGGCACGAAGGCAGCGGCTTTTGGTGGCACGACGACAGTGCTTGATTTTGTTTCGTTCGATTTTCCCACCCTGGTCGAGTGCGTTGAGAAATGGCAAGCGAAAGCGGAGAAAGCCGCTGTGGATTATTCAGCCCACATGAACCTAAGCCGTTTCGACGAAAAGATCGCTACCGAGATCCCGTCCCTGCGGGAGATGGGCATTACCACACTGAAAGTCTTTACGGCTTACAATGGCCGCCTGCGCCTGGAGGACGGCAATATCTTCAAAGCGCTGCGAATCGCGGGCGAAAACGGGATGCTGGGGATGCTGCATGCCGAGAACGGCGACGTGATCGAGACATTGACTGCCGAGGCGCTGACGGCGGGTCACCGGACACCCGAATGGCACGCCAGAACCCGCCCGGCCTGGGGTGCGGTCGAATCGGCGCTGAGGGCGTTTGCCCTGGCTGCCCAGGCGAAGGCTGCTCTGTACCTGGTGCACATGAACACGGCTGGGGAAGTGGACATGCTCCAGTACGCGCGCCAACACGGGGTCAAAGCGATGGGCGAGACCTGTCCGCAGTATCTCTTTTTCACCGAGGACGACCTGCGCCGCCCGGATGGTGCGAAATGGATCTGCTCCCCGCCCATGCGCACCTCCGTCGATAATGTCCGCTTGTGGGAAGGCGTATCGAGCGATATCATCCAAACGATTGGTACGGACCACTGTCCGTTTTTCTATGATGGGACGAAGCCAATCCTATTTGAGGGGAAACTGGTTGCCATCCCCGGGAAGGAATTGGGCCGGGACGACTTCACCAAGATCCCCAACGGTCTGCCGGGGGTGGAGGATAGATTAGCGATCCTTTGGACAACCGGTGTCGGGTCCGGTAAAATGACCGCCAACCAGTTCGTGGCGCTCACCTCCACCAACCCGGCGAAGATCTTCGGCCTGTACCCGCGCAAGGGTGCGCTCCTGCCGGGGTCCGACGCGGATCTAGTCATCTGGGATCCGCAGAAAAAGGTCAAATACGGGGTGGCTCAGAGCCACCAGCGCACGGATTACAACCTGTATGAAGGCTGGGAACTAAGGGGCAATCCGGAAAAGGTGTTCCTGCGCGGCAACCTGATCGTGGATGGAAAGGAATGGTTGGGAAAAGCCGGTGGGGGGCAGTTCCTGAAGCGGAGCGAGGGGATGCTCTTATAAGCTAGAAAAGTTTCTAATGTTTAATTAGAGCCTGCCGGTACAAGCGCCAGGCTCTTCTGTTTCCCAAGACTTTCAGGAAGCAAGCAGCAATTCTTTCAAGCGCGGGTGTTCTGCATACACCCCGCGGCGGTCCGGGGGCAGCAGGGCAGCGATGCGGCACATGACCTCGTCGGTGTATAGCTGCATGGCCGCGTCCCGATCTTTCCCCTTGACCGGCGGGAGCGTGAAAGGTTGACCTGCAACGATGCGGACCTGCAGCCTTTTGAAGTGTTTCAATCGATCCACAACCACCGCATCCTCAGTGCCGGTCAGGGCAACAGGCAGGACGGGCACACCCGCCTTCCAGGCCAGGTAGATTGCCCCTGGTTTGGCTTCTATCAGGTTGCCGGATTTCGAGCGGGTCCCCTCCGGGGTGATGGTGAAAACCTGTCCCTGCTGAAGGCGGCGCAGGGTCTCACGGATGGCGTGGATGTCGGCGTTGTAGCGGTCAACGAACATGCCATTGGTCAGCCTGACCAGCCAGCGGAAAATGGCGTATTTCTCATATTTTTCAGCCACGACCATGATGATGTCGGGCCGGTCGAGGACGAAATAGGCGAGAGCGGCATCCAGCCGCCCGATGTGGTTGGCGGCGATGACGAAGCCGCCCACAGGCAGGTTTTCAAAGCCGGAAATCTCCACGCGGGCGATGAGACGGAGGATAAGACGGACGAAGAACTGGAAGGTTCGATGAGTGGATTTTTTCATGGGTTTCCTCATGGATAAAACCCCCTGTAAGCCTGAAGGTTAGCCGGGATTCAGGGCTGACCTTCCAGCAGTTCTTTCAAGCGCGGGTGATCGGCGTACAACCCGCGCTGCTCCACAGGAAGCAAGGCAGCAATGCGGCACATGATCTCGTCAGTGTCAGCTTTGAGGGCACCGTCGCGGCTCTGCGCCTCGGAGGGGAGGAGAGGCAGGCTGAAGACCGGCCCAATGGTGACGAGGATGTGCGGGCGATGCAGATGTTTCAACTGGCCAAAGAAAAGTTTATCGAATGTGCCGCTAATGCCGACAGGCGCGATCGGGTACCCCATCTTGGCGGCCAGGTAACTGACCCCCGGCTTACCTTCGATCAAGTAGCCGACCTTCGAGCGCGTGCCCTCGGGGGTGATGACCAGCACTTCGCCGTGTTTCATGCGGGCAATAACCTGACGGATGGCTTTCAGGTCAGGGTTGAAGCGGTCAACGAAAAGGAAATTCAGACCGCGACCGAGCCAACGCATGATCCAGACCTTCTCCCATTTTTCCCCCACCAGCAAGACGAGGTTGGTATTGTTGATGATGTAGAACGGCAGGAAGGCATCCGCCAGGCCGATGTGGTTGGAGGCAATGATGAAATTGCCGGTCGTGGGGATATTCTCCCTGCCGCGCACTTCGACGCGGGTGAGCAAGCGGAGCAGGAAGCGGATGAGGAAACGGGTAAATTTGAGGCGCATGGGAGTGTTATCCAACAAAATGGGATCAGGCCTTTGGAAGAGCCGGGCAGGTCAGCCTTCGCGTTCCAGGATATGGGTAACGATGGTTGCGCCGGAACCGCCGATGTTCTGCGCCATGCCGATGCGAGCCTCCGGTACCTGGGTCTCGCCGCACTCGCGGCGTAACTGCTGGACCAACTCGACCACCTGGTAGACCCCGGTGGCGCCGACGGGATGCCCGCGGGCCTTGAGACCGCCGCGCGTCATGACCGGGATGCTACCCGTTGGGGATATTTTTCCGTCCAGGCCGAGGCGCGGGCCTTGACCGCGTTCGGCGAAACCGCAAGCTTCCAGCGAGAGAGCTGACATGATGGTGAAAGCATCGTGAAGTTCGAACACGTCAATATCACCCGGACCTACGCCTGCCTGGCGGTAGGCCTCCTGTGCAGACTTGTAGGCCGCGGCCAAGAACAACGGATCGGAACGGTCATGGAGGGCGAGCGTGTCGGTGGCAGAAGCGGAGGCGGCGATCAGGATGCGGGAACCGCGTTCCAGCGAATCAGCCGGGACGATGTAGAGCGCGGCCGCACCGTCCCCGATCGGAGAAGCATCCAGCAGGTTGACCGGCGTGGCGATCATGGCGGACTTCTCAAAGTCTTCAAGGGTTATCCTGTGATGCAGGCGGGCGAACGGATTATGCATCGCATTGGCGTGGGCGTTGATGGCGAAGGGGGCGAAATCGGCGTGCTTCCAGCCGTACTCATGCATATAACGGCGCATGATGAGGGCGTTCAGACCGACGAACGAGACGCCCATCTCGGCTTCGTAATCGGCGTCGGCGGCAGTGGCAAGGGCGGCGGTAATCTCGTGCGGATGGCGGTCGGTCATCTTTTCGACGCCCACCACGAGGGCAGACTCGAGTTCCCCGGAGGCTACGGCCATCAGCCCGGAGCGGAGGGCAGCCCCGCCGGACCCACAGGCAGCTTCCACCTTGACTCCGGGGGCCTTCAGACCGGCCCAGTACGCCACAAGCGGACCCAGGTTGTTCTGGCTGTTGATGATACCCGACATCATATTGCCGACAAAGACACTTTCGGCGCTTGTGCGCCCGGCGTCTTCCAGGGCGGCATGGATGGCTTCCACGGCGATCTGGCGGATGGACTTTTCCCACTGCTCGTCAATTTTCGTCTGGCCAATGCCGATGATGGCGACTGGTCGCATACAGAACCTCATTTCATGACCACAAATCAGTTTGTGGTGGAGCGGAAAGATGGGTTAAGTGGATTTTACCCGATGAACCTATCAGAGGCTATCAAAAGTACTAGATCCCGGAGGTCCCGACGTTCAGCCGGCGCGGGCGCGGGTCGCGCACCAGCCAGACCAGCAGGGCAGCGATGACCAGCCCGCCGACCGCCGAGACCATGAAGGTGGCCTGGAAACCAGCCGCATCGGCGATGGCACCACCGATCAAAGGGGCGATAATGGTGAAAGGAGCCACCAATGTGTTGGAGAGGCCAATGTAGGTGGGACGGGTCTCTTCCGTGCCGAATTCGGTGGTGATGGCCATGCCGATGGTCCAGTAGGCCACGTTCGCCAGGCCGGAAAGGATGAAGACCAAATACATCCAGTTCAAGGTCGGCGCGCCCCAGGCCATCAGCGAACTGAGGGTGACAGCTACCGACCCGACGATGAGCATGAGGCGGTGGCCGAGGCGGTCTCCGAGCCAGCCCATGAGTGCATTGGCGATCGTCTGCGTGATGGTGAGGGCGGCGGTCAACAACCCGGCGGTCAGGTCGCTCATGCCGAAGCGGCGCAGGCCGTAGACGATGTAAAAGGCGAAGCCCATGGTGGCAAACTGCGAGAGTAGGCGCACAATAATGAAGTTCCTGAAATTCCTGTCGCGGCGCAGGATCTCCAGTCCGCCTTTCCAGGGAGAGGGCTGGCGCTGCGGAATGACCTTCTCGTTGTCCACCGGCTCGCGGGTGAGACCGATGAAGAGCAACGAGAGCCCCATCCCCACGATGGTGAGGGTGAAGCAGAGGGCAAAATTGAGCGGGTCATGGACCTTATCGAGGATAAACCCGGCGGCGACGGCGGCCACGCTGATGGCCACGTTCGCCAGGGCTCCCTGTGCGCCGAAGAACGTGCCGCGCCAGTCGGGCGGAATAATCTTGGCGATCATGCTCTGCCAGCCGTTGGCGGTGAAACCGGCCCCGAGACCCTGCCAGATGAGGATAATAAAGGTCAAACCCAGGGCGGCCTTGTTCCCCAAGGCGGTCATGAAGAGGGCCACTAACGCCAGCGCCAGGTAGGGGAGGCGCTCGTGGATGGTAATCCACATCACCATGGGCTTGTAACGGCGCAGGCGCGAGACCGAGTTAGCCATGAACAACTGGGGCAGCTGCCAGCCGACGGCGTGGATGGCGGGGATGAGCCCGATCAAAATAGCCGAGTGGGTCATGCGGCTGACAAAGAGGGTGATGATGGTGCCGACGGAACCGAAGCCCCAGCCAAAACCATAAAAAGCGCCGTCCAGCAGGTTGACGGTGATATTGAATTTGAGGTGTTGGCGGACGGACTCTTCAAGAGTGGGCATACGGGTCAATTCTACCAGAGTGGAGAGGAAGGTCAAACGTTAAAAGTTGAACGTCGAAAGTTGCAGAAGGGGAGGAGTAAGCGGGTTTTTTATTTTCCAGGGGGACTTGTTCCTGAGGAACAAGTGAGGAACGAACCACTCTCGATCTCTTTCATATATAAGTACCATGCTGGGGAACTTGTTCCGCGAAACAAGTCCAAAACGAAGATGATTTTTCATTGAAGGCGGGTGTCCCGCCAGCTCAAACAAGAAAACAGGCGGGGGGAAAAAGAGGTTATTTGATAGGGGATGCAATCGCCGGGGAGATAAATCTTTTTCTGGGGCGAGACATGTCTCGCCCCTACCCCCTCCATACCCTGCGGGTATTTCGGGGGCCTTCCCTTGTGGGGATGATATCGCCGGGCACGATGTCCCCTGACGGGGATGATATATCGTGCCCCTACATGGCGCATTGCGCGATCCGCTTACATCGACGACTCATGTCCCTACGGGATACCCTTGCGGGTACGATGTGCTTCGCAATCGTCGATGTGGCGTACTGCGACTTGCCCCCCGTAGGGGGTCCCCGGTGGGGATGATATGTTACGCGAAGGTCGCAGTACGCGCAAAAAGAAACAAACAAATGCCATTTTGGCGAGAATCCATGAGAGGGGTTCTTCATATACAACCATGCCCACAGGGACAGAATATTTGAAGTTTTCCTTCCAGAGCAGATCAAACAAATGCGCGGGGAAATGGGGGGCCATAACGGGATATTCGGTTTTTAAGGTGCTATAGAAGTGGGCAAGGTATTGCTGATTCAATTATAGTACAAATGTTCTATTTTACAAGACCCGAGGTTCTCCCACCTGGTTCCGGGCTATTTAACAGGTTTGGGCTGCCAGAAATGGTATTTGAGGACGTAAGGGAGCTTATGACCCAGCGGGTCGAAGGAAGTTTGACCTATACCCAGGCCTTCGATTCCGAAAACCGGCTGGTAAGCGTGACCGCCAGCCGCATTGACCGACTCTGGAAATATATATATACTATGCTAAATGTGTAGGATATATGAATTGTACTTATAGAATCATAGTTGGGCGCTATGCTGGTCTACGACAGAAAAGAAGATTATTTTGATAATGGAGGCCATAGTATGAAAATCCTAAAATACGACACTAAGATCTTCGGAATTACCTTGGCAATCCTGTTCTTGGTGGGGTGCACAACACCTATTACTCCCACTCCGCCACCCCCATTGCCTACGCTGCCGTCCGTCAAGACACTGCCGCCTCCACCCCAACCCTCACCCACTCTCATCCCACTTCCCTCGAGCATACCAACCAGTTTGTTTAAGTTCATTCAAACAGTCCAGGTGATTCCGGATGATCGTTTCAAGGATAACACGATCCCCAGCGTTGGCGGCAATATTCTTTATGTACCGGCGACAAGCCATTTTATCGTTATGATAAAGACTTTCCCGCCAGCTACTCCCCTGCCACTGCCCCCGCTCAATGATCCTGATGACCCTGGTCTGGATACCTGCCCGCGGGGAGTCATAGGTTATAAAGAATACACCACAGATATGCAGCCAACCGGGAAATATGGATACCTTTCCTGCGCCACCGGCGATTGGAATTCCCTGATCATCGGAAATGATATCTACGTGGTAAAAGTATGGAACGAGGGACCGGGCACGTCCGACTTCTGGCGTCTGTATAAGTACGATGCCATCAGCTGGAAAAAGCTGGGGGAGGTTGATATCCCGGTGGACAATACACAGGAGATAAGCGATGGCCCCACAATGTCCTACATCAATGGACTGGTCACAGTGTCTGGGGAGTATTTTCCGGGAGGAAGGCCAGATGGCCCGTTGGGAAGAGGCTCGCATCATCATTTCGTAACCACCGATCTGACGCTCATGGGAGAAAAGATCCTGGTTTCCCCGGATGTTCCATCGCACACCCCGGAAGTAGTGCTGCAACAACTGGCGAATGGGGACATTCTCATGTTTGCCGCTTCGGCTTACTTTTATGGTGATCTGGTAGTCCTGCGATTTGATAAAGATTGGAAGTACATTGACGAACATACTCTGCGCAGCAATGCATTCTTCCCGCTTGGATCTGTCGCTTACGGGGGTTATTGGTTTGTGGCATACATCGATGTCAGCACATGGAAGGCGGGAGACCCACACTGGCCAGCGGGAGAAGCACCCTACCGTAACGTGGGATTTGCCGCCTTTGATGCCAACTGGAATCTGGTCCAGAACGAGAAAGTAACTGATTTTGACATTGTACCGGCAGGTGTTGGCCGAACCGAAGGAGAAGGCCCCTCAGTGCAACTTGTCGGGAACCGTCTCTATGTCTCATACACCGTCAGCAAATTCGAAGCCGGAACACCGAAATTAATCAGTGGACAGACTTTTGTGAATGTATACGAGCTGAACCAAACCCCTTAAAAGCGCCCAACACCGGCTCCCCCTGACCGCCTTCTGCGCGGTCCGCGGCGGTTATTTGGTAGAAAAGGTGTTTTCAGAGTTAGTTATCTCGTCTAGTCCGGCGGCAGGTGAACCAAGCCGTTAGGCGCATTCTTGGTTCACATTCGAACGGGACCAATTTTTCCTTCTGATGAGATTTAGCATGAGGAAGCAATAATGGAAAATGATAAGTTTCCATATCGATATTTCGTGGTTACGTTTCTTTGGACCTGGATTTTCTGGCTTCCGTTGGCTCTGGTGGGTTTGGGGATCTTTCCCTTGGGAGCGGACCTCGTAAAAAAATCATTAGAGACCGCAACCATTTTAGGTGGAGCCGGACCCGCGATTGGAGCCATTTATTCGCTCAGAACGCTCTCCGGTAAAGGCAGCATGGCCAATTATTTGAAAAGCATGCTCGATCTGCGTTTCGGATGGAAGGCCTGGATCATCCCCGTGATCGTGTTGGGCGGAATCACGTTTATTGCCTGGGGCCTTCCAGAACTGTGGGGGGAGCCGCGAATTAGCATGCTTCTGCCTTCTATCTGGGTTTTCCCCTTATTTCTGCTCTCTGAGATTATCATGGGAGGAGGCCTGGAGGAATTGGGTTGGCGCGGATATATCATGGACAAAATGGAAGGTAGATTGGGGCCATGGCTCGGCAATCTTGTCTTAGGTGTGATTTGGGCAGTATGGCATCTGCCGTTATTCTTTATTCCTGGAACCACCCAAAGTTACATGAACTTCTTGGCATTCATGCTTCTTGCCATAGGTATGTCTTGGTTTTTCGCCTGGGTACAGCGGTCATCAGGGAACCGCACCACGTCCGCAATTGTGGCACACGGCTTGCTCAATGGCTTCGGTTTCTTATTTCCGACAATTGTAAAGATGCCGAACGCTTCGCAGGCTCGGTACTGGATTTTTGCGAGCTTGGGCTTCGTTGTCGGCCTGATAACGATGACCATTCGGTCAGTAAAAGAATCGAATTCTATACCCGCGGCGGCCCAAATGTAACCGAGGCGCCGTCGGCCACGCCGGAAAGGCTGGAGACAAATTAATTGCGCCTAACACCGGCTCCAGTCGACGCTCCGCCTGCGGCTCCACGCCACTTAGCCAAACCGTTAGGTGGCTTGTATGTAAACTTTGGGAGTATTAAGTGTGGCAACTCTTCATTTGATGGTCGGACTTCCCTGTTCAGGAAAAACAACGCTTGCTCAAAGGCTTGAGAGTGAGAAAGCTGCGCTTCGACTGACACCCGATGAATGGCAAGTACGTCTCTTTGGTCAAGATGCAGAAGAGCCCGAACATAACGCCAGGCACGATTTAATTGAGGCCATGCTTTGGAACATAGCAAGTAGAGCACTTGTATTGGGAACGAATGTGATCCTCGATTTTGGCTTCTGGGCACGAGAGGAACGCGAAGATTTCCGGTTGCGAGCGAAGCAGCTTGGGGCCAGGAGTGAAGTACATTTTCTCGATATGCCGGAAGATGAGCTGATGCGACGACTTGCGATAAGGAATTCGCAGCCCTCGCAGGCAAGTTTCCACATTCCCGAAAATATGATGAAGCCATGGATTGCGTTCTTCCAGAAACCAACACTCGACGAACTTGAGCTCAGAGAATAGATGAGTTTGGAGAAAACCACCCCAGCCGCTAAAGCATGTCGGAGTTACAGCAACGCCACCTAACACCGGCTCCGCCTGACCGTCTTTCCCTCCGCTGCGCTTCGGGAACGTTTCACAGTCAGCGCGGGGATGCGGCGGCATTTGGCAGAAAAAGTGGTTTTCAGGGTTAGTTGTCTGGCTATAACCAGCGAGAGATGAGCCATTCCGTTAGGGCGCTAATTCTGGCACACGCATACAGAAGAAAACTCAGATGAACGATTTCTATAATGCCTACTATTCTGCCACCGAGCACAGCCAGGCTCATCATGCTTTTTGTGAGCGCGTCTTTGGCAAGGATCTATGCCAGCATGGATTCGCCAATCTGGAGCAACTTGAACTTCTGCTGCAAGTGACCCAGCTTAGCTCGGTTCAACGTGCGCTCGACCTGGGGTGTGGTAACGGTATGATCGCTGAATACTTATCTGATCGCACGGGCGCGCACATCACTGGGTTGGATTACATTCCACAAGCCATTAGCCAAGCGCAACAGCGTACAGTCGTTAAATCGGATCGATTGGCATTCCTTGTCGGAGACATCAATCAGCTTGAACTTGCGAGCAACAGCTTTGATGTCATCCTGTCAATTGACTCAATGTATTTCAGCAAAGATTACATAGTCACGCTCCGAGAGTTGAAAACAGCACTTCGGCCCAGCGGTCAGATGGCGATTTTCTTTTCACATGGCCGAGAGCCGTGGGTTCCCAAAGACGAATTCCCAAAAGAAACATTACCGCCCGACAAGACGCCGTTGGCAGAGGCTCTCAAAGCGAATGACCTGACTTTTCAGACTTGGGATTTGACTCTCCAAGAGTATGAACTGGCGCAGCGGCGCAAAGAGGTATTGGCCGAACTGAAGCCGCAGTTTGAGATCGAAGGGGCACTATTTATCTATGAAAACCGCATGGGCGATGCAGAAGGCATCTGCCAGGCAATTGAAGAAGGGCTACACGCCCGGTATTTATATCATGTTCAACTTGCCAAGCCGAATTGAGAAGAAATGGCTGGTGGGCCTAACACCGGTTCCAGTTGGACAGCGGCTCTGCCGCTCCGCGCAGGGGCCATGCGCGTGAATGGGACGCTGTATTCCATCCTTGGAGATCAACTTGGCTCGGCCAGCGTGGTGCTGGATGCCAGCGGAACCACGATGGGCGAAACACGTATATGTGACTTTCAACCAGTCTCTTGACAAATGGGGGAGAAGCAGTAAAATAAAAACGAACGTTCGTTCATTTCAAGGAAATATCCTATGACCGATGAAATCCTCACCAAGGGGGAACGCACGCACCAGGCAATCATCGAGGCGGCTTATGGGCTGTTCCTCGAGCAGGGCTATGCGGCCACATCCATGCGCCAGATCGCCGAGCGTTCAGGGACGGCGCTGGGGGGCATCTACAACCACTTTGACAGCAAGAAAGCCATCTTCAGCGAACTCATCATCGAACGGCATCCCTATAAACAAATCCTACCGATCCTGCTCAAGACACCCACCGACGAACTCGAGACCTTCGTGCGCACAGCAGCCCGGGCGATGGTCAGCGAGCTCGGCAGGCGGCCTGATTTCATCAAGCTGATGCTGATCGAGATGGTCGAATTCAACGGGGGCAATATGCCGACCATGCTCAAGGAAATCCTCCCGCAGGTACTGCCCCTGCTCGGGAAGTTCAATAAAAAACTCATCCGTTCCATCCCGCCATTTGTTTTCTTCCGCGCTTTCCTGGGCCTGTTCTTTTCCTATTACATGACCGAATTACTGCTTGCCAACACGCCGGCAGAAATGATGTCGACGAACGCTCTGGACCACTTTGTGGAAATCTTCCTGCACGGCGTCATGGCAAACAAGGAGCCCGCATGAACTCTCGTCTCGCCTCGATCCTGCGCAAGGAATTCATCCAGATCACACGGGATAAACGTACGCTGGTGATCATTCTCATCATCCCGATCATGCAGTTGTTCCTGCTGGGATATTCCGCCACCAGCGACGTGCGCAACATCCCGCTGGCGGTCTTCGACCAGTGCCGGTGCGCCGAGAGCCGCTCGCTGCTGGAGGCCTACCGGGCCGCGGATTACTTCCAACTGGCGTACATGGTGGGTTCGGAGAACGACATCCGCGTACTGATCGAAGAGGGCAAGGCACGGGCGGGGCTGATCATCCCGCCGGATTACAACACGGCCCTTGCAGAGGGGAAGGCCGAGGTGGCATTTGTGCTGGACGGTTCGGACGCGACGGCCGGGTCCACTGCGCTTTCGGCAGCCACGCTGGTGGGCCAGGCCCAGGCCACCAAGCTGATGATCCAGCGCCTGGAGCGCAGCGGTCTGAACGCCAGCAACTTCCAGCCGCCCCTGCAGGTGAGAATCAGAGTCTGGTACAACCCGGACCTGGTCAGTTCCCATTTCATGATCCCGGGTGTGATCGGGATGATCCTGTATGCGATCACATCGCTCCTGACCGCCACGGCGGTGGTGAGAGAGCGCGAACGGGGCACCATCGAGCAGTTGATCGTGACCCCCATCCGCCCGTGGGAACTGGTGGTCGGAAAGATCCTGCCCTATGCCATCCTGGCTTTGATCGACACCTTTGAAGTGCTGGCGATCGGTCACTGGTGGTTCGGCATGCCGGTGCGGGGCGACCTGAGCCTGATCCTGGCGTGTTCAGGCCTGCTGGTCTTATCCGGCCTGGGAATTGGTTTGTTCGCCTCCACGATTGCCAACACCCAGCAGGAAGCCATGCTGACGGTCTGGATGACGCTCCTGCCGAGCATCTTCCTTTCCGGTTTTTTCTTCCCGCTGGAAGCCATGCCGCGGTTCCTGCAGTGGATCTCATACATCATCCCCTTGCGATACTACCTGATCATCATCCGGGCCCTGCTGATCAAGGGGGTGGGGGTGAGTGCCATCTGGAGTGAGATTCTGCCGCTGGCCGTATTTGGCGTGGCCATCATGGCCGCGGCTTCCGTCCGTTTCCGCAAACGTCTTGATTAAGGAGTTCCTCATGAATCACAAACGTGCCCCTATTCCTGTAATTGTCATCATCGTGCTGGCCGTCCTGATCGGCGGTTATTTCGGCATACGCGCCTTGTTGAATAAAGGCAGTACCGCGCTTAGCGCCTCCGGGACCATCGAAGCCGTTGAAGTGAGCATCTCCCCGGAGATCGGAGGTAAAGTGGTCGAAGCAGGGGTGGATGAAGGCGCCCAGGTGAAGACGGGTGACATGCTTTTCCGCCTAGACGACACCTTGTTCCAGCGACAGCGGGCTGTCGCGGCAGCCTCCCTGGACCTGTCGCAGGCTGCCGCTTCGACATCGGAGGCAGCCCTGGCAACCGCCCAGGCGAATTATGACCTGGGTGTGAACGCGGCCCGGCTTGCATCCGCCACGACCCGAACAAACGACTGGACTTCCGAGTTCAGCAGTTCCACCACCCGCGCGGAGGAGATCATTGCCGCTCTCAACGAAGTTAACGCTGCTCTCACCGCCCGGGACAAAGCGCATGACAGCTTAAACACACTCCTGTCTGAGCCCGCATCCTCCGACTTTGCCACCGCGGAGGCGCGTTTGCTGGATATGCGGGCTGCCTTCACGGTTGCGCAGAATGTGCTGCTGCGGGCCAATATTTCCACCAACGCCGATCTGCGGGAGGCGGCCCAGAGCGCCTACGACAATGCCAAGAGTGAACAGGAGGATGCCCAGGCGGCTTATGACGACCTGAAAGGTTCCAACCCGGCGCAGGCGATCCTAAGCGCCCGGGCTGAACTGGCGGTTGCCCAGGAACGCTACGAAGCCGCCCAGGACCGCCTGATGGCGCTGCGGACCGGCGAGGACTCGCTCCAGGTGGCAGCAGCGCAGGCTGCCCTGCACCAGGCGCAAGCGGCTGCTGACCAGGCAGCCCTGGCCGTAAAGCAGGCCGAGGCAAGCCTGGCATTGATCGACGCCCAGATCGCCAAGTTGACCGTCAGCGCGCCTGTGGACGGCACCATCCTGACGAGCTCCCTCCAGCCGGGCGAGATCGTCAGCCCCGGAGCGGCAGCGATGACCCTGGGCCGGCTCGACTTGCTGACCATTACCGTCTATATCCCTGAAAACCTGTACGGCGAACTTTCCCTCGGCGAGTCTGCGAGCATGTCAGTGGACTCCTTCCCCGGTGAGACCTTCGAGGCGACCGTCATCCATATTGCCGACCAGGCTGAGTTCACCCCCCGCAACGTCCAGACCGCAGAAGGGCGTTCGAGCACCGTATTCGCCATCAAGCTGCAGGTGAAAGACCCGGGCGGGAAGCTGAGACCCGGCATGCCGGCGGACATTACGTTCACGCATTGACATACTGGCAGGTTTGGAGGAAGGATGGCGAGCATCACGCATTTTGAAGAGATCGAGGCCTGGAAAACGGCGCGCGAGTTGACGATCATGATCTACCGATTCACAGAGAAGAGAGTCTTTACGAGAGATTTCGGTTTAAAGGATCAGATGCGCCGCACTTCAGTCACAGTCATGAGCAACATCGCCGAAGGTTTTGAAAGTAAAACCCAGACCCAATTCGTCCGGTATCTTGGAAAGGCGAGGACGTTCGCAGGCGAAGTGCGTTCGCAACTTTATATTGCAGCGGATGTGCATTACATGACAAGGGAACAATTCAACCTGGCTTTTCACCATGCAAACAAAGTCATCCGCCAGATAAACCTTTTCATCGCTACCCTGGAAAGCCATCCCAAGTCCAGGCACATGACCAAAGGGCAAGTCCATTACGACGTGACAGATTAACGCAGGCAGGAGAGATTGAAATGATCCGGGATGATCTCTGGAGCAGGATGAAGAACATACAACGAATCCATCGATGGTTATATGGGATGGGGTTCGGGCCAATCGTGGGCAAGGTGATCCTGCTGCTGACCACCAGCGGTCGAAAGAGCGGAGAGAAGCGCGTGACACCCTTGCAATATGAGGAAATAGACGGCAAATACTTTCTCGGTTCGGCACGCGGGACAAAGGCGGACTGGTACCGCAACATCGAAGCGGATGGGAGGGTGGAAGTGCGGGTGAAGAAGCGCCACTTCCGCGGGGCGGCTGAAACCGTCACCGACTCGGCACGGATCGCGGATTTCCTGGAAACGCGCCTCCGGCGCCACCCGTTCATGATGGGCTTGCTGATGCAAAAAGTGCACGGCCTGCCGAAGCATCCCAGCCGGGAACAACTGCTTGAACTGGCTGCCTCAGAAGCAATGGTAATCATTCAACCAGAGGAAGAATTATGATAAAGAACTGTTTGCATGTCAGGAAAATAGCATGACCGTCTCGATCGTTGCTGAGCACTTACGCAAGACTTTCGGCGCCACCCTTGCCGTGGACGATATGAATTTAAACATCCGGGCGGGTGAGATCTACGGGCTGGTCGGCTCGGACGGGGCAGGCAAGACCACCACCTTGCGGCTGCTGGTGGGCGCCCTCAAAGCCGATTCAGGCGACGCAAGCATTTGCGGTTATTCGGTCGGCAGGCAAAGCGAACAGGTGCGGGCCCAGCTGGGTTACCTGTCCCAGCGGTTCTCGTTTTACGAAGACCTGACAGTGCTGGAAAACATCCGTTTCTTTGCCGAAGTACGCGGGCTCTCACGGCAGGAATGGCTGCCGCGCTGCATGGAGATCCTGGAATTCGTTGGTCTGGAAGCCTTCAAAGACCGGCGCGCGGGCCAGCTTTCGGGCGGGATGAAACAGAAACTAGGCCTGGCTTCCGCGCTTGTCACCCGCCCGAAAGTGCTCTTGCTGGACGAACCCACCACAGGCGTGGACCCGGTGACGCGGCAGGATTTCTGGCAACTTCTGATCCGGCTGGTTGCCCTGCCCTCCAACCCCTCCACCGAAGAACGAGGGGAAGGTGTGGCCGTGATCCTCTCTACGCCCTACATGGACGAAGCCGCCCGCTGCCAGCGGGTTGGGTTCATGCGTCTCGGGCGGATGATCGCAGAAGGCAGCCCATCCCAACTGCGCTCCACCTTGGAAGGACGCATCCTCGAGGTGCGGGGCAGAGCACCACTTTCGCTGCGAAAGGCGGTTGGGAAAATAAAGGGCGTGGAAGATGTGTGCGCCTTTGGCGACAAGCTGCACTTGCGCGTTGTTCCCGGGCGGGCGGAGGCTGTACTTGCAGAACTGGCGCAGGTATTCCCGCCCCGCGCAGGTGAGCGGGTGGAGACGCGCAGCGTCCCCCCGACGCTGGAAGATGTGTTCATCTCCCTCTCCGAAAATTCCTGAGCGTGTGAGCCACGGTGAAAAATAATGCCTAAGCCTGTTGTCGTTACTGAAAATCTAAGCCGCCGTTTTGGCGATTTCCTGGCCGTGGACCACGTATCGTTCAGCGTTGGAGCCAGGGAGATCGTCGGTTACCTTGGCCCGAACGGCTGCGGAAAGACCACCACCATCCGCATGCTGCTGGGCCTGCTGGAACCCTCGGAGGGCAAGGCCACCGTGCTCGGCTACGATGCCTTCCGGCAATCGGAGGACGTGCGCGCCCGGGTTGGATATATGTCGCAGAAATTTGCCCTGTACGATGACCTGAGCGCCTGGGAAAACCTGTCTTTTTACGGCGGTATCTATGGAATCCGGGATAAGAAACGCATGGAGGAGACGCTGGCTCTGGTGGGACTGACAGGCCACGAATCCGAACTGGCGCGGGGGCTATCGGCGGGCTGGCGTCAGCGGCTGGCGCTGGCGATCGCGCTCGTCCACCGGCCGAAACTCCTTTTCCTGGACGAACCCACCTCGGGCGTGGACCCGGCAGCGCGGCGCAGCTTCTGGGACTTGATCTATGCACTGGCGGAGGAAGGGGTGACGGTGCTGGTGACCACGCATTACATGGACGAGGCTGAATACTGCGGGAGGGTGGGGATCATGCGGGAGGGCAAACTGCTGGCGCTGGATACCCCGGCGGCGCTCAAACTGCAAGTCGTCCCCGGTGACGTGTGGGAGGTGCACGCCGAACCGCTCCAGAGCGCATTAAACGCCCACGAGACCTGTGCGGGTGTGATGCGGGTGGGCCTGGCAGGCGACCATTTGCGGATGATCACCAAACGGGGGATGAAAGAGGAAGACCTGCGCCTTGCGCTAGAGTCAGCCGGGCTAAACGAGGTGAGGCTTGAGCGCGGGGAGCCAACGCTGGAGGACGTGTTCCTATCCTTAGCACGTTAGTCCGTTGCAAGGTTAAAACGGGGGAAGTTCAGGCTATTCCCCCACCATCTGCACCACCAGTTCCCGGTTGCGCGGGCGGATGTCAAAATCCAGATAGACCACCTGCTGCCAGGTGCCAAGGGTCAACGTTTTCTCAACAAAAGGGATGGTGAGGGAGGGGCCAAGCAGGGAGGCACGCATGTGCGAGTGGCCGTTGCCGTCGTCCCAGGTTGCGTTGTGAGCATATTCACGGCCGGAGGGGGCAAGTTCCTCGAACATACGCTGCAAGTCAGCGACCGCACCCGGCTCGAACTCAACGGTGGTGAGGCCGCTGGTGGAGGAAGGACAGAAGACCGTCAGGGTGCCGTTCTTGAGCCCAGACTGCTCGACGAGGCGGATGAGCTCGCGGGTGATATCGTGAATATCCGTGTTGCCATGCGTATTTAGGGAAATATTTCCGGTTTTAACAGGCATGGTGAACTCCTTGCTCCGCGTTCAGGCGCGGTTCTTCCTCCCGCGCCGGATGGACTGCTCACCATATTTTGCGCGCACCTTGTCCAGTGCCGCCTGCAGGCGGCGCGACCTCTCTGATTCGGCACCCCATAATTCCAACTGGCGCAGGGGTGTACCCAGCCCACTGACGCCCACGCCGATCAAGCGCACGGCTTTCCCTTTGGGGCGCACCTTTCCCAACAGGTTGAGAGCCAGGTGATAGATCTCCTCGTCCTGGTCGGTCGGCTGGGGCAGGGTAAGCTGGCGGGTGAGGGAGGTGAAATCGGGCCAGCGCAGCTTGATCCTGACAGTCGACCCGGCGATGCCAGCCTGGCGCAGGCGCAGGCCCACTTCTGCCGAGAGGTCGCGAATTGTATTCGCCAATTGCTTATCTTCGCTCACATCGCGGGCGAAAGTGGTCTCCGCGCTGATGGATTTGGTCTCGTGTTCAGTGGTGACGGGGCTGTCGTCCACCCCGCAGACGCGGCGAGCCAGGTCACGCCCGTTCTCGCCAAACCAGCGGATGAGGTCCGCGGCGGGTTGGCGGGCGATGTCGCCGATGGTCTGGATGCCATGTTCGGCCAGTTTTGCGGCGGTCTTGGGTCCCACCCCCCAGAGCATGGTGACCGATAAAGGTTCCAGGAAGGCTGCTTCCTTGCCGGGGGGGACGACCGTCACAGCGTTGGGGGGCAGGTCCTTTTGGGCGGTCTTCTTGCCCACTTCGGTGGCGATCTTGGCGACCAGTTTATTGGCTGCCACGCCCACCGAACAAGGCAGCCCGAGTTCAGCGTTGACGCGTTTTTGAAGGCGGCGGGCGATCGTCTCGGATGGCTCATGCAGGTTGCTGATATCAACGAAGGCTTCGTCGATCGAGATCTGTTCGACCAGCGGGGACAGGTCATTCAGACGCTGCATGACCTTTTCGGACATTTCCGCGTAATTGCCGCGGTGGTGTGAGATAACCAGCAGCCCCGGGCAAATACGCAAGGCACGGCTGGTCGGCATGGCGGAACGAACCCCGAAGCGGCGGGCGGCATAGGAGCAGGAGGCCACCACGCCGCGTTCATCAGGCTGACCGCCTACTGCGAAAGCCTTGCCGCGCAGGGAAGGGTCGTGAAGTTCTTCCACGGCACAGAAAAAGGCGTCCAGATCGAGGTGGAGGATGGTGCGCGGCATCATCTCATTATATACCGCTGCCAGGGTTGATACGCTGATTTCCCGCTATGGGATAGATTTTTCTTGAAGTCAACAATTGTGGAACCCCATCCTTATTTCTTAATACCTTTTGGATGCAAAACCTGGCTTACCAATCGCCCTATTCTACGGGAGGTCCAATCTTGCTTTAATTTTATCAGCCGAGGCTGCATCGGGCTGGACCACGCGGCTGTTGCGGACATCGATCTCAAACGGCAGGGTGCGGACAGCGCTAACGCCGTCGGGATCCAATGTAAGCAGCACCAGGGCGGAGCGGCGGGTATCGTCCAGGCCACCCTGGTCAAAAAGGGCATTGCCCAGGCTGTAGAGAACCAGCGTTTTGCCCCAGGCGGTTTCGATCCAGGCGGCGGGCTGGAGCACATGGGGATGATGGCCCCAGATCAGTGCGGCGCCCGCATCCGCAAACTGTTTTGCCAGGGTTTTTTGCCGATCGGAGGCACCGGCTTGATATTCCGCCCCCCAATGCACCGAGACGATCACCAGCACGCCGGCGGCGTGCGCCGAGCTGATGGCCTGCACAGCTGCGTTTTCATCCAGCGGGGAGGAGATATCGTCAAAGGCCAGAAAAGCCAGCTGCAAGTCGTTCACTTTTCGATAGACCGGTTCCATGCCCGGACCAATGGGGGTGATGCCCGCGGCCTCCAAGGCGGAACGGGTGCCAGTGGGACCATCCGGGCCGCAATCCAGGCTGTGGTTGTTGGCGAGCGAGAGCAAGTCAAAGCCCCAGGCGGGGAGCAGGTCCGCGCGAGCAGACGAGGCACACAGGTTATAGCCTGGAGCAGGATTGACCGGCTGGTCGACCCCACTGGCGAGCGGACTCTCCAGGTTGGCGAGGGCCAGGTCTGCGGAAGTGAGGTCCGGGGATAGATAGGCCAGCGAATCGGGCTGCGGGGCCACGCCGCGCCCGAGCATCAGGTCCCCCAACAGGGCCAAGGTAACGGTGGGGCGTCCTCCACACGCAACAAAAAGCAGAACAAGCAGGGCAGGGGCAAGCCTGTGACTTACCCCTGCCAAGGATGACTTTCTCACGGGGCGACGAACATCTGCGTCCAGTCGGGCTGGGGCGGGTTGGTCCCGGCCTCCACCTGGGCCTGCCAGGCTTCGTCGGTCAGGCGGTTGGAAGACCCGACGGGAAATTCATAGTAGGAATAGACTGCGCCCAAAGCCACTTGATAAGGAGAATTGGGTAAGACAACATACATGATGGTCGGCTGACCGATAGCCTCTTCCAGGGCAGAGAGATTACCATTGGAATCAAGACCGGTGGCCACATCAGCGACGAGGGCAGCCTTTGGGTCGCTCAGGTCTTTTGAGAATCCGTCGGTAGTATCCGCGGCGGCCAGGGTAAACTGTTCCAGGGTACCGCCCCAATATTGAATTTGCCAATATTCATCATCCGTAATGGCTGCTCCGGCGAGTTCGCGCTCGGAGATGTCTTTCAGGAAGGTGAGTTGGCTGATGAGGTTTTCAAGACTTCCGCGGGTCAGGTCGCTCAACAAAGCGCGGCTCTGCAGGCCATCGTAGGTCATTTGGGTGAGAGCCAGCAGACGGGCATAAGCCTCGGGGTTGGGTTCCACATAACCGTGCGGGGGCTGACCAGGAGGGCCGCCGCCCATTTCGGCCATCACCTGCTTGGCGTAAAGGATGGTATCGTGCTTGAGCTCGGTCCAGGAGCCAAGAGCGGTCTGCAGGTCTTTGCGCGTCCAGGCCTGGGTCTGCATGAAGGGCGGATAAGCGCTGCCTTTTGGGGCGATCAGGGGCTGGAAGGAATACAGCCAGGCCCAATACAAGTTCTGGGTCCAGGAGTCGCTGCCGAGGGCGGCGACCTCTGTTTTAACCTTGGTCAACTGGGAATCGTAGTTGGCGTAATGGGTCTCACCCATACCGTTCAGAATGGAATAAGCCTCATCGGAACCCAGAGCGGCAAAGAAATCCAACGCCTTGGGCAACCCGCGCGGGTCTTCCAGGGTGCCGACCTTGCGCCAGAGAACCTGTCCGAAGACATATGCATCGAGAGTGAAGCGCTGGCCCATGAAGCGGAAGCCCTTGGTGACCTGTTCCTGGTCCTGCCAGATCCAGACCCACATCGAGTTGATCTGGGGCGGTGGAAGAGTCTCGGTGGCCTGTTTGAACTGTGCAAAGAGGGTTGGGTCGGCGAATTTACTCAGGTCGGGGTTGGTGCCAAAGACCTGATCTGAAAGCGCACCATATTCGAGGTAACCGAGATCGTCGGCTTTACCGACAATAAAAACGGTGGGCTCGTAGATATTTTCCCAGAGGGTTAGTGCGGGCGTGCCGTCGGCGGCGGCAGCCGTGCGCACGGCCTGGGTTAAAAGCAGGGCGCGTTGGGTCTCAAAATCATCGTTCAGGCGGAAGGTGAGCCGCCCATACCACATCATGGCCTTGAAATACTCCTTCAAGTCTTCGCTGCGGGTATAGTGGCCGCGCGGCGTGTACTGACCGTAGACCTCGATGAGTTTCTGATCGTCCGGCAGGTCGGCGCGGTCCCAGATGGGCGAGACGGCCTCGCCGCTGGCGGCGTTGATCAGGGCCAGTTCTGCGCTGACCAGGTCGGTCACTTCAGCCGGCACCGCGTCGGGCAAGCCAAGCAGTTGGGCAGCAACGGCGAAATAGGCGACATTACGGCGGGCCGGTTCTTCGAGCGGAGTGCCGCTTAAGGACTGATATTGCTGATAGGAGGCGGCGAGCATGGCGCTGGTCAACGACTTGAGATCCACGATGAAATGCCCGGTTTCCAGGTCGCGCAGCATCTTATCAAAGAGAAGGTGGTAAATATGATAGACCGAGTCGGTGGTAACGAACATCGGCATTTCCATATACCGGCCACCCTCATAGATCTGGTAGAACTCCCGGAACTGGCCTGCCACCGGTGTGGTGACGACAAAGCCGTTCTGGGCCAGCAAGGCGCGTTGAGCGTCGGTCAGAGTCACCGAATCCAGGTTTTGAACCTGGTTAAGGTCAAGTGGTAGCGTATAGCCTCCGCCGCTGAATGCCTGGGGTAGGTTGGCCGCGATCTCGTTATAGGTGGCAAAAGACGGCGGGTAGATCCCGGTAGGGGGCGTTGATTGAGTGGGCGCTGACAGGGTGGGCGTGGCGAGCGGAGATTGGGTGGGGGTGGCAGACGAGATATTGCACGCCGACTGGACGATCACCACAGCCAGGAATGCCCAAAGAATTTTACGAAGATTCGTTTTCATGGTCTCCTCCTCAAGGAACAAGAATCAGAATTTGGCCGTACCTGGCCTGGACAAGAGTCATATTACTGAATACGCCGTCCATGGATGAGACGACGGTGAAGCCAAATCCGTTCCATGCCCAGACTTTCAACGTGCGGGCGGGTGCGGAGCTCTGGTCTGTGTACCGGCCTTCGAGTGTCACCAACTCCTGAAGGTTGTCGCCGTTCAGGTCTGCGATGGCGAAGGATGTGACCGGGTCGGCCATTGCAGAGCCGGCCCACAACTCGTTATACCCGGCGCGCGTCCAACCGATCAGGATAACATGGCAGGATCGTCCCGCGGCATCGTGGAATGTGGAAATGCGACCACCGTTCGGGAGCCACTTGTCAGTCGGCCAGGGACGAAAGGGACGCCAGAGCAGGAGAGCGACTTCGGGTTTCCCATCCTGATTTAAATCGCCAATGGCGGCCTGGAGGACTTGCCAGGATTGCGGGCTCTGCCAGACAGTGCCTGCGCCGGAGAGGATGGATAAGCGGCTGCCGGTCAAAGCCAGGGTTTCCGGCGTGCCGTTGCCGTCAAGGTCGGCTTGCACTGCAACGGTAACGGGTGTGCTCCCGGCAGGGAGGGAAACCTGGGCGAGGCCGTCAGATGCCAGCCGAAAGGCGCGCAACGGGGCGGGGGAGGTTTGCAGAAGGCTCCCCAGGGTCAGCACAAGGATGGGAAACAGTTTTCGCAGCATAAAGTCCTGAAATCATTGTACATCGACGGGGCGGAAATCTCAAGCCAGCGGAATGGTTGAGCCAGGGTGCCCAAGGAGCCAGGGAGCAAGGGGAATTGTAAGCGTGGTGAAAGCCTGCACCTTGAGAATACATTGCATGAATGAGGATGGTTAATTATCCTATAAACTGGATATTCCATTTTGCCTTTTTTAAGATATGATTGGGGCAACGAGGAACTATTTGGCTTATATTTTCGTCTATTGTGTGTTCACAGGATACCCCGCCCTGTGCCTTTGCTTGTAAGGAGGAAAAAATGAAATTCCGACGCTTTTTCACCGCAGTTGTTCTAATCACAACTTTGCTGATGCAGTTCCTGCCAGGGACAGTCTTTGCCCCTCGGCCGGTGGCTGCTTCAGGCTGTGACGCGGCACAGTTTGTGGCCGACGTGACCATCCCGGATGGGACAAGTTTTGCCCCCGGGTCAGCCCTCGTCAAGACCTGGCGGCTGAAAAATGTTGGCAGCTGCACGTGGAGCACATCCTACGCCATTGTTTTCTATTCCGGTTCAAAGATGGGCGCTCCGTCAGTGGTCAATATGCCGTACAGTGTTGCCCCGGGAGCCACGGTCGATCTGACCGTTAACATGACGGCTCCAACCACTGCCGGTCACTATCGCGGATATTGGATGCTGCGAAATGCCTCCAGCGTCCTGTTTGGGGTTGGTCCGACCAGCACATATTGGTTCTTCATTGATATTGTCGTGGCAGGAAGCGGCGGTTCTTCAGGAACCGCTTACGACTTTGTTGCCAGTGATTGTTCCGCAGTCTGGACGAGCGGAGCAGGTGCTTTACCCTGCCCCGGCGCTGACGGCGATGCCAGAGGTTTTGTGCAAAACCTGTCTGCACCCCAGTTGGAAAATGGTTCCATCGGCGCGGCCGGTTTGCTGACAGCCCCTCAGAACATCACGGATGGTTATATTCAGGGTGTTTACCCGGCTTTCGCCGTCCAAAGTGGTGACCATTTTGTGTCGATCATTAACTGCCAGTATGGCGCGACCGACTGCTACGTCACCTTCCAGTTGAATTACCAAATTGGTTCTGGCCCGATCTACACACTTAAAACTTTCAAGGAAAAGACCGACGGGATGTTCTACAACCTGGACGTCAATCTCTCCGGGCTGGCGGGACAGAACGTAAACTTCATCTTGAAGGTGCTTGCCACGGGTTCTCCCATTGGCGACCGCGCGGTCTGGTCTGGAGCGCGAATTTCGCGCGCAGGCGGTTCAATTCTGCCAGGATCAACATGCGATGCAGCCGCGTTCGTTTCCGATATCACTATTCCGGATGGAACCTATGAGGCCCCCGGCGCAGCTTTCACCAAGACCTGGCGACTACAGAACGTCGGAACATGCACCTGGACAACTGCCTACAAACTGGTCTTTGCCGGTGGAGATTTCATGGGAGTATCCGGGTCCGCCTTTAACCTGCCGTCCAATGTAGCCCCAGGTGGAACGATCGATCTGTCACTCAACCTGACAGCTCCGATCACTTCGGGCAACTTTATCGGCTACTGGAAATTGCGGAATGCCTCAGGCGCTGATTTTGGCGTGGGCGCCAGCGGAACTTCCGCTTTCCTTGTCAGTATTAACGTAGTCAGTTCCTATACTTCTGCTTATGATTTTGTTTCAAATGCTGGTTCCGCCTCCTGGTCGAGCGGAGCAGGAGCCCTGCCATTCCCGGGCACGGATGGGGATGTGCGCGGTTTTGCTCTCCAACTGGGCAGTCACCAGATGGAAGATAGCCTTACCAGCTCAGAAGGCCTGCTGACCTTCCCACAATACGTGACGGACGGTTATATCCAAGGAATCTACCCAGGATTTACTGTCCAAAGTGGAGATCATTTCCAGTCGTATGTTGGCTGCAAGTATGCTGGGCCGGCAGATTGCTATGTGATCTTCCGGTTGGCTTATCAGATCGGTGCAGGCCCGTTTACCTCCCTGAGAACTGCTGCAGAGCGGGTGGATGGCCTGGTATACCGCATGGACGTAGACCTGTCATCCCTGGCCGGATCTAATGTCAATTTCATATTGAAAGTGGAAGCCTTTGGTTCAGCCAGTGGGGACCGGGCAGTCTGGTCAGCGCCGCGGATCGTTCGAGGCGGCAGCGTGACCCCTGGTTCATTGGCCAGCACAACGATCGTCACTGCAGATACGCCTGATCCATCCATTCCCGGACAGGCGGTGGCAGTTAGTGTGACCGTAAGTGGAGCCGGTGCAACACCGACCGGAACCGTGGCCATTACTGGCGCAGACACTAATTGCAGCCTCACCCTTTCAGGCGGAAGCGGCAGTTGTAACGTCGTATTCAATACAACCGGCGCCAAGACCCTTTCGGGCTCGTACAGTGGGGATGGGACATATGCCGGCAGTTCGGATACCGAGAACCATACAGTGTCCTCGGGATTGGCCGCCAGCACGACGACCATCAACGGAGATGTACCTGATCCGTCAACCCCTGCTCAAACGGTTGCAGTGAGCGTTACTGTCAGCGGAGCAGGTGTGACCCCGACAGGAACAGTGGCTATCACCGGCGCGAACACCAACTGCACCATCACGCTCTCAAGCGGAACTGGCAGCTGTAACGTGGTTTTCAGTACAACCGGCGCCAAGACCCTGACGGCCACATATAGCGGTGATGCCGTTTATACCGGTAGTTTAGACACCGAAAATCATACAGTGGCAACGGCTACGTCTGCCAGCGCGACGACCATCACCAGCCACAACCCTGATCCGTCCACACCCGGCGCACCGGTCGTGGTTAGTGTAACGGTGAACGGGGCAGGTGTTCCAATCGCGAGTGGAACGGTAGCTATCACCGGCGCGGACACCAATTGCAACATACTCCTTGGAGCTGGGGGAAGCGGGAGTTGTAGCGTGGTCTTCAACTCGATCGGTACCAAGACACTGATTGCCACCTACAGCGGTGATCTGAACTATGCCTCCAGCCTGGGAAGCGCGAACCATACTGTGATCAAGGGGTCCTCAACGATATCGATCACTTCGGTTTTACCCATTATTTCCGTACCCACCCAAGCGGTCGCGGTGAATGTTACCGTGTTCGGAGCCGGGATGGCACCGACAGGCACTGTTGGGATCACCGGCGCGGATATCAACTGCACCGTCACGCTTTCGGGTGGCAGTGGCAGCTGTAATGTGGTCTTCAATACCATTGGCAGCAAGACAATCACAGCTACGTACAGCGGTGACGGTAACTATCTTAGCAGTGTGATGACCGCAGTTCATGTCGTGAAAAATACAACCACGACAGTCATCACCAGTGACAACCTTGATCCTTCGCTGCCGGGTGGCGTGGTCACTGTGAGCGTTACTGTCAGCGGAGCAGGTGTTGCACCGTCCGGCAATGTGGATATCACTGGTGCGGATGTCAACTGCACCATCGTCGGTCTGGCAGCTGATGGAACTGGAAGTTGTGCTGTGACATTCAATACAGCAGGCGCCAAGGTCCTGACAGCAACTTATGCTGGCGACACGAACTATTCACCCAGCGTGGGTACCGCCAACCATACTGTCAATAAAGGACCCTCCATTACCACCTTTACGATGCTACCACTATCAGCATCAGGTGTTGCGCCTAATCAATTAGTCGCAGTGACAGCTATTGTGACGGGCGCCGTTGTTGCTCCTACCGGGACCGTAGGCATTACAATCAGTGACGGCCAAGTGTCCACCTGTAATATCACGCTCGTAGCTGGAACTGGTGTTTGTAGTATATCCTTCAGCGCCACGGGAACCTTCACGCTTACAGCTACATACAGCGGTGATGGAAACTATACAGGAAGTGTGACTACCCATCCATATACACTCCCCTAGTCGTGAATGAAGTAAGCGATGGATGAAGCCTCTTGAGGCATCTCATCCTCACACAGTCGGGCGGATAGGTTAATTACCTATCCGCCCGATTGATATTTAAAGTGTGTCGATTTCAGTGGAAAGTTACTCAGATTGAATTATTTGGGGTAAACCGATGGGTGTGGACGCGCATGCCCGGAGGTGTGAGAGGGTATAGGTAGCTGTCGCACACAACCCTGATTTCAAGTTGTATTATTCCGGCGGTTCCTTGTGGCCCTTGGCAATAATCTTGATCGGGGTGCCGATGAAACCGTAAGCCTCCCGGAATTTGTTCTCCAGGTATCGCCGGTAGGAAAAATGGAACAGTTTGGTATCATTGACATGCAGGAGGAAAGTGGGCGGGTCAACCCGAACCTGGGCGCCATAATAGATCTTCAACTGGCGCCCGGCGTGCGAAGGAGCCGGGTGGGCATCCTGGGCGTCGCCCAGGACGCGGTTGAGCATGGCGGTGGTGATGCGCGCCATACGCTCCTCCTGGACACGCAGGGCGGTTGGCAGCACCTGGTCCAGGCGCTGGCCGGTCTTGGCGGAGATGAAAAGCATGGGGACGTAGTCCATGAAGTTGAGCTCCCGACGGACATGCCGCGTGTAATCTTCGGTCGTATCGTTGTCTTTCAGAATGGTATCCCACTTATTGACCAGAACGACGGTGCTTTTCCAGGCATCAAGGATGAATCCGGCAATGTGGGTATCCTGGGCGGTAATGCCATCGGCCGCGTCGATCATTAATAGAACCACGTCAGCGCGATCGATGGCTTTAAAGGAGCGCAAAACGCTGTACTTTTCCACGCCGCGTTCGATCTTACCGCGCCGGCGGATACCGGCGGTATCGATCAATGTGACGGGCAGGCCTTCCACGTCGAGGTGCGTGTCAATGGAATCGCGGGTGGTGCCAGGGATGGGTGAAACGATAGCGCGTTCCTCGCCGACCAGTTTATTGAGCAGGGAGGACTTCCCGGCATTGGGCTTGCCCACGATGGCAATTTTGATCGATTCA
>Ga0209777_10000247_pt1 | contig 93934 bp, 87 predicted proteins | sample FrelakmetHBP12HB_FD_187147 | JGI IMG/M metagenome (GOLD analysis project Ga0209777, IMG submission 187147) | Freshwater lake sediment microbial communities from the University of Notre Dame, USA, for methane emissions studies -HBP12 HB (SPAdes)... | ecosystem: Environmental > Aquatic >...
AGGCCGGCGTGCTCGCCGGGATCGACGCGATCGTGCGCCTCCTCCACCCGTTGATTCCGTTCGTGACCGAGGAGATCGCCTCGCACCTCCCCCTCGGCCGCGAACGCCTGATCATCGCGCCGCTGCCGCGCGCCGACGAGTACCCCGACGACCCGGCGGCCGAGGAGGATTTCAGCATCCTGCAGGAGGTCGTGATCGCGATCCGAAACATCCGCAGCGAGATGAATGTCCCGCCCGGGCGCGAGGCGGCCGTGACCCTCCGCGCCGCCGGGGCCGTCGCCCGCGTCGCCCGCGAGCAGGAGGATTCGATCAGCGCCCTCGCGAAGGTCGCGCATCTCGAGGTCGGCCAGGGGATCGCGAAGCCGCACCACACGGCATCGGCCGTCGTCCGCGATGCGGAGGTGTTCGTCCACCTGGAGGGGCTGATCGATCTCGACGTCGAGCGGACGCGCCTGCGCCGCGAGGTCGAGAAGACCGCGAAGTTCATCGGCTCGACGAGCCGGAAGCTCGCGAACCAGGATTTCCTCGAGAAGGCGAAGCCCGAAGTCGTCGAGGCGGAGCGGGAGCGGATCCGCAGCCTCGAGGCGTCACTCGAGAAGTTGCAGGCGGCGCTAGCCGCGCTCGAGGGATAGGGGGGCTAAGCGAAAGAGCCCGGGCGTACGTCCTGTGATCGTGAAGGCGGCGAATCAAACGTGCCGTAGATAACGAAGGAGGATCCGATGCGCTCACTCGTGCGATATGGAATCGTCGCGGCCTCGCTCGCGTTGCTTGCCGCGACCCTGGGTGCGGCGGTCGCCCGCGCCCGTGAGGTCCAGGTCACGGTCTACAACAACAACCTGGGGCTCGTCCGCGACGTGCGCGACCTCGATCTCGGGGCGGGGCGCGACTCGATCGCGCTGACGGACGTCGCCGCGCAGATCGACCCTACCTCGGTGCACCTGCAGTCCATGACGCGGCCGGGCGGGATCACCGTACTCGATCAGAACTACCGGTACGACCTTGCGAGCCCCGACCGGATTCTCGAGCGCTACCTCGATCAGCCGATCCAGGCCGTAGTCGAGGGTGGGGAGGTGCACGCGGGCAATCTCCTCTCGTTCACGCAGGATCAGGTCGTCCTCAAGGGCGATCAAGGGCTCTCGATCGTCTCGCGCACGAAGATCATCGATCTGCGCGCGCCGTCCCTGCCGGAGGGGCTGATCACGCGGCCGACGCTCGTGTGGGACCTCGAGGCCGATCATCCGGGCAAGCAGCAGGCCGAGCTTTCGTATCTCACGGACGGGATCTCGTGGCACGCCGAATACGTCGCGCTCGTCAATGATGCCGATACCGAGGCCGACCTGTCGGCCTGGGTCAGCGTCGACAATCAGAGCGGCACGACCTATCCCGACGCGAAGCTGCAGTTGATCGCCGGGGAGGTTGCCCGCGTGCAGCCGCCGCAGCCGCGCGCGATGTACAAAGAAATGGTGCTGGCGACGGCCGCCAGAAACGAGGGCGGCTTCGAGGAGCAGCCGTTCTTCGAGTATCACCTCTATACCCTCCCGCGCCCGACGACGATCCGTGATCGCGAGACGAAGCAGATCTCGCTCTTCCCGCCCGCGCACACGCAGGTCACGAAGCTCTACGAGTACAAACCGTGGATGGACGAGAAGAAGATCCGCACCGTCCTCGAGTTCGTGAACAGCGAGCAGCGCGGCCTCGGGATGGCGCTCCCGGCGGGGAAGGTCCGCACGTACAAGCGCGACACGAAGGGCGGCGAGCAGTTCGTCGGCGAGGACCGGATCGAGCACACCCCGAAGAACGAGAAGGTCCGCCTGTTCCTCGGGTACGTCTTCGACTTGGTCGCCGAGCGGACCCAGCTCGACCGCACGCGCATCTCCGATCGCGTATGGGAGCAGACGACCGAGGTCAAGTTCCGCAACCACAAGAAGGACAAGGTCACGATCGTCGCTGCGGACAGGTTCTACGGCGATTGGGAGATCGTCAAATCCAGCCTGCCGTCGCACAAGAAGGACGCAACCACGGCCGAGTGGACCGTGGACGTCACTCCCGAGCAGGAGGTGACGCTGACCTACACGGTGCGAATCACCTCGTAGGACGCGGCGTGAACCCCGGGAGATCGGCGTGAGCGAACCCGCGCGGAATCGCAGCATCCTGTTCGCCGTGGCGCTTGTTCTCATCACGATCGTCGCCTACATCCCCGCGATGCGCGGCGGTTTTGTTTGGGACGACGACCAGCACGTCATCCAGGACGCGCGACTAGGGGGCGTCAAGGGTCTCCTCCAAATCTGGACCGAGCCCGGCGCGATCCCGCAGTACTACCCCCTCGTCCACACGTCGTTCTGGATCGAGCACTGGCTGTGGGGCCTGCACCCGTTCGGCTACCACCTGGTGAACATCCTGCTCCACGCCCTGATCGCGCTGCTCCTTGTTTCCGTGCTCCGGCGCCTGAACGTCCGGGGCGCGTGGGTCGCGGGCGCGATCTTCGCGCTGCATCCGGTGGCGGTCGAATCGGTCGCGTGGATCACGGAACGAAAGAACCTACTTTCCGCGGTCTTCTACCTCCTCGCGATTCTAGCGTACCTGCGCTACTCGCCGCCGGCGGCCCTGATCGAGCGGCGCCCCCGCGGCGACCGCCGCTTCTACTGGTTCGCCGGGCTCTGCTTCCTTTGCGCCCTCCTCAGCAAGACCGTCACCGCGACCCTGCCCGCAGCGCTTCTCCTGATCTTCTGGTGGAAGCGCGGGAGGATCACGTGGCGCGACGCGGCGCCCCTGATCCCGTTCTTCGCGCTGGGGTTCGGACTCTCGTACGTGACGATCTGGATGGAGAAGCACCACGTCGGCGCGCAAGGGGAGGAATGGAGTCTGACCGCGATCGATCGGCTGATCGTGGCGGGGCGCGCTCTCTTCTTCTACATCTCCAAGCTGCTCCTTCCGGTGCGCCTGACGTTCATCTACCCGCGCTGGCGCTTCACGCCCGCGCAGATCGCCTTCCCCGTGGCGGCGATCACGATCCTGGTCGCACTCTTCGCCGCGCGCCGCCGGATCGGGCGCGGCCCCGTGACCGCCGCCCTCTTCTTCGCGGGGACGCTCGTGCCCGCGCTCGGATTCTTCAACGTCTTCCCGATGCGCTACTCATTTGTGGCCGACCACTTCCAGTACCACGCCTCGATGGCGCCGATCGCTCTGGCCGCGGCGTTGATCGCGCGTGCGGGAAAGCGCGCGCGCCGGACCATCTTCGTCGCGCTGGTCTTGGTCCTTGCGGCCCTGACCTGGCACCGCGCGGGAGCCTACCGTGACGTCGAGACCCTCTGGCGCGACACGATCGTCCAGAATCCCGGCTGCTGGATGGCGCAGCACAACCTCGGGCTCGTCTACGAACAGGAGGGGAAGCTCGATCTCGCGATTGCGCAGTATCGAAAGGCGCTCGCGCTGCGCCCCGACCTCGAGACGTCCCACTACAATCTCGCGACCGCCCTCGCGAAGCAGGGAGACCTCGAGGAGGCGCGGCGGCATCTGGAGGAAGCGGTCCGGCAGCGCCCGAGCTATGCCGAAGCCTGGAACAACCTCGGGAATGTCCTCTATCAGATGGGCCGACGCGACGAGGCCGGTGAGCGTTACCGCCGGGCGATCGAGTGCGACGCGGGCTTCCTCGCGGCTCGAAAGAACCTCGCTTACGCATACGGCGAGCAGGGACGCGCGCGTGAGTCGATCGCCGAGTATCGCGAGGCGGCGCGCATCGATCCCGATGACTCGAGCGTGCTGAACAACCTCGCGTGGCTTCTTGCGACCGCCCCGGATCCGGCGGACCGGGACCCGAGCGAGGCCGTGCGTCTCGCCGAATCCGCCTGCAAGCTCACGGGTTACGCGGACGTTGTCTGTTTCGGCACCCTTGCGGCCGCGTACTTCGCGGACGGTCGCTTCAAGGAGGCGGTTTCGACGGCGTCGCGCGCGATCGCGCTCGCCACGCGCTGCGGCAGGAGCGACCTCGTCCCGCAGCTGCGCATCGCGCTCGATCGATATCGCGCCGCCGGGCGTCCCTGAGGTTCCGGGGCCCGCATCGGCTACACTCACCGCATGGACCGATTCCAGCTCGCCTCGAAGTATCGTCCGACCGGGGATCAGCCCGATGCGATCGATCAGCTCGTCCGGGGAATCGAATCCGGCGAGCGCTACCAGACCCTTCTCGGGGTCACCGGCTCGGGGAAGACGTTCACGATGGCGAACGTGATCGCCCGCATGAACCGTCCGACCCTCGTCCTGTCGCACAACAAGACCCTCGCGGCCCAGCTGTACGGGGAGTTCCGGTCCTACTTCCCGGACAACGCGGTCGGTTACTTCGTCTCGTACTACGACTATTACCAGCCCGAGGCCTACGTCCCGCAGACGGATACCTACATCGAGAAGGACGCGTCGATCAACGACGACATCGACCGCCTCCGCCTGCACGCGACCTCGGTCCTCCTGTCGCGCCGCGACGTCGTGATCGTAGCCTCGGTCTCGTGCATCTACGGACTCGGGTCCCCGGAGGACTTCCTCGGCCAGACGCTCCAGATCGCGGTCGGCGACGAGTTCCCGCGCGAGCGGATCCTCGGGAAGCTCGTCTCGATCCAGTACGAGCGAAACGACATCGAGCTCGAGCGCGGCAAGTTCCGGGCGCGCGGCGACGTCCTCGAGGTCTGGCCCTCGCACGAGGAGGAGCTCTACAGGATCGAGCTCTTCGGCGACACGGTGGAGCGGATCTCGACCCTCGAGCCGACCACTTCGAAGGTCAAGCAACGCCTGGAGAAGATCTCGATCTTTCCCGCGTCCCACTTCGCGACCCCGCACGAGCGGCTGCAGACGGCGATCGCGGGGATCGAATCCGAGCTGGAGGAGCGCCTCGGCGCGATGACCGCCGAGGGGAAGCTCCTCGAAGCGCAGCGCCTCCGGATGCGCACGCGCTACGACCTCGAGATGCTCCGCGAGATGGGCTACTGCAACGGGATCGAGAACTACTCGCGGCACCTCGCCGGCCGCTCGCCCGGTTCGCGCCCGACCTGCCTCCTCGACTACTTCCCGAAGGACTACCTGACGTTCGTCGACGAGAGCCACGTGACGTTGCCCCAGGTCCGCGGAATGTACGAAGGGGACAAGTCCCGCAAGAAGACCCTGGTCGAGTTCGGCTTCCGCCTCCCGTCGGCGCTTGACAACCGCCCCCTGCGGTTCGATGAGTGGGAGGGCATGGTCGACAAGGTCGTCTACGTCTCGGCGACGCCCGCCGAGTACGAGCTCGACAAGACCCACGGCGTCTTCGTCGAGCAGGTGATCCGTCCGACGGGCCTCGTCGATCCCGAGATCCAGGTCCGCCCGGTGGAGGGGCAGATCGACGATCTCCTGGAGGAGATCCGCAAGCGGACGGCCGCGAACGAGCGCGTTCTCGTCACCACCCTGACGAAGCGGATGGCCGAGGATCTCACCGACTACCTGAACGAGGCCGGGGTGCGGGTGCGCTACATCCACTCGGACGTGAACGCGATCGAGCGGATGGAGATCCTGCGGGGACTCCGGCTCGGCAAGTTCGACGTTCTGGTCGGGATCAACCTGCTGCGCGAGGGGCTCGACCTCCCCGAGGTGTCGCTCGTCGCGATCCTCGACGCGGACAAGGAGGGGTTCCTGCGCAGCGAGCGATCGCTGATCCAGACGGCGGGACGCGCGGCGCGCAACATCGCCGGGCTCGTGATCCTCTATGCGGACAACGAGACGCCATCGATGCGGGGGGCGCTTCGCGAGACCGATCGCCGGCGCGTGAAACAGCTCGAGTACAATGAGAAGCACGGGATCACGCCGCGGACGATCCAGAAGACGATCGATGAGATCATCGCGCAGACGAGCGTCGCCGACGCGCAGAAGCCCGAGCCGCGGCCGGCGCCGGTCGATCCCGAGGGACTGACGCGCGAGGAGCTGCTCGAACAGCTCGCGCGCGAGATGCGGGCCGCGGCCGACAAGCTGGACTACGAACGCGCGGCCTCGATCCGCGATCGGATCTTCGAGATGGAGGCGTTGGATGCCACGCCGCCCGGGCCGGACGGTGTGGCAGGGGGGAACGATCGTGCACCAGGGAATGGAAAACGCCGGCGGCCCTGAATCGGCGCGTCCCGACGCAGAGGGCGGGGACGGTCTGTATGTCGTCGAGGAGGCGCTCGCGCGCCTCGCGATCCTCGAGGACGTCGGCGAAGGGGACCTCACCGCCGCCGCGGTCCCCGAAGGGCTGCGCGCGGTCGCGGTCGTGAGCGCGCGCGAAGCGGGCGTGGCGAGCGGTCTCGGCGTCGCCGGCCGCGTCTTCACGATCATCGATCCGGCGATCATCGTCGAGCTGCTCGTTCAGCCCGGCGAACGGTTCATGCCGGGCGCGAAGCTCATGCGCGCGGGCGGTAGCGTGCGCGCTCTGCTGACGGCCGAGCGGTCCGCGCTGAACTTCTTGCAGCGGCTCTCGGGCATCGCGACGGCGACGGCGCGCTTCGTCGAGGCCGTCGCCGGGACCGGCGTGCGGATCACCGACACGCGGAAAACCGCGCCCGGTCTGCGCTTCCTCGAGAAGGAAGCGGTCCGCCACGGTGGAGGGGTCAACCATCGCCTCGGCCTCTTCGATGCCGTGATGATCAAGGACAACCATGTCGAGGCCGCGGGCGGGATCGCGGCGGCCGTGGCGGCCGCCCGCGCCGCAAATCCCGGCGCGCCGATCATCGTCGAGGCCCGTACCCTCGCCGAGGCCGAGATCGCCGCGCGCCTCGGCGTCGGGCGGATCCTCCTCGACAACCTTAAGCCCGCCCAGATCGACGCGTGCGTGGGGGCGATCCGCTCGATCGAGCGCACCCTCGATCTGCCGAGCGACGAGGCGCGCTGGATCGCTGGGACCTGGCGTCCCGGCGACAGCTCGATCCAGATCGAGGTCTCGGGCGGGATCACGCTCGAGAACGCGCGCGGCTTTGCGCTGCCCGGCGTAGATTTCCTGTCGATCGGCGCGATCACGCATTCGGTGCGCGCGATCGATCTCACGATGGATCTTCTCACCGAAGCCTGACGCGTGACGTCGCCCGTGCAGCCTTTCGATCGGATCCGCCTCGCCACTGTCACCTCGACGCAGGACGAGGCGCGCGCCCTTGCGCGCGGGGGCGCCGCGTCCGGCGTGATCGTGATCGCCGACGAACAGACGGCGGGACGCGGCCGCGGCGATCGCACCTGGGCCTCTGCCGCGGTGCTAGGGCTCTGGTTCACGCTGGTGCACCGGAGCGCGCGCCCGGTCCGCGAGTGGCCCGCGCTGACCGGCGCGGCGGCTCTTGCCGTCTGCCGCGCGATCGAGGATGCCGGCCTGTTCCCGGGGATCCGCTGGCCGAACGATGTCGTGATCGGCAGACGCAAGATCTGTGGGGTTCTCGCGGAGACCGAAGGCGGCGCCGCGCTGATCGGGATCGGGCTGAACGTACGGCACCGCGAGACGGATTTTCCGTTGGAGATCCGGCCGCACGCGACGTCGATCGCGATCGAGATGCGGCGCGATGGGTGTGATCCGCCGGAACGCGAGCCGTTCATGGACGCGCTGCTGCGCAGACTCGACGAGACGTTGCGCGACTTCGAGGCAGCCGGCCCGCGCGCGATCGTCCCGGCGGTATGGGAACGTTCGATCGTCCGGGGACGGCGCGTCCGGATCGGGGCGGACACGACCGTCTCGGATGCGCGAATCATGAGCGGCGAAGCGATCGGTCTCGGCGAGAACGGGGAGCTTCGCATCCGGACGACCGGGGGCGCGATCGTCGAGATGTCATCCGGGTCATTTCTTGGGATGGAGGAGCTGTGAGCATCTTCAGCAAGTTGTCCAAGATCACCGAGGGGCTCCGCAAGACCCGGCAGGTCGTGGCGGACGGGATCAAGCAGGCCGTGGGTGCGCGCCCGCGGATCACGCCCGAGATGTACGAGGACCTGGAGGAAGTCCTGCTGCGCGCCGACGTCGGCGTCTCGACGACGGAGTACCTCCTCGACCGGCTGCGCCGGAAGGTTAAGGAGAGCGAGATCGAGGAGACGTCCGCGATCCCCGATTTCCTTCGTGAGGTGGCGGCCGAGACGCTGCGCGGCGCCGCCGCGCCCCCGCCGTCGATGCCGGCCGAGGGGCCGTACGTCGTCCTCGTCTGCGGTGTGAACGGCGTGGGGAAGACCACGACGATCGGCAAGCTTGCGCATCGCTACGTCTCCGCCGGCAATTCGACCCTGATCGTCGCGGGGGACACGTTCCGCGCCGCGGCGTGCGAGCAGCTCGCGATCTGGGCGGCGCGATCTGGAGCGGAGTTCGTGCGATCGACGAGCGGCGCCGATCCGGCCGCCGTCGCCTTCGACGGAGTGCAGGCAGGGATCGCGCGCGGCATGCGCGCGGTCATCGTCGACACCGCCGGCCGCCTCCAGGCGAAGGGCAACCTGATGGACGAGCTGCGCAAGATCCACCGCGTGGTCGGCAAGGCCCTCCCGGGTGCGCCGCACGAGGTCCTGCTCGTGCTGGACGCGACCGTCGGGCAAAACGGGATCTCGCAGGCGCGCGAGTTCCTGAGCGCCGCCGGCGTGACGGGGCTCGTCCTGGCAAAGCTCGACGGCACCGCGAAGGGTGGCGTCATCCTCGCGATCGCGCGCGAGACCAAACTGCCCGTGCGGTACGTCGGGCTCGGCGAGGGGATCGAGGACCTCGAGGACTTCGACCCCGAGGTGTTCGCCGACGCGCTCGTGCGCAGCGAGCCGATACCGGCTTCCGAATCCGCATCTTCGGCCGAATCCGGCACGCCCCTTGCATGACCCATCCCCGCAGCCGGGGCGACCGGCGGAAAGAGGGGGGAGTCATGGCAGGGGTTCCACAGGTGTACACGCTGCGCCGCGCATCGCGTACGAACGGCGCGGCCTGCGAGCGCCTTCTGAAGGAAGGTCCGCGCGCCTCAAGCGACGTCGACCTCCTTGCGATGATTCTCGGTACCGCCGCGGCAAGCCGACGCGTCGCGGACGCCGCGGGGCGACTTCTCGATGACGGCGGTCTTCCTGTGCTTGCTCACGCGACGGCCGAATCGCTTCGCGGGGTGAGCGCGATCGGAGCCCCGCAGGCCGGACGTTTGCTCGCCGCGATCGAGCTGGGGCGCCGCGTCTTTTGCCGGTGCGGCCCCGGAGAGCGTCCCGTTCGCGGGCCCGAAGACGTGAACGACCGATTCCGCACGTACACGACCGCGCGCAAGGAGCACTTCCTCGCCCTGCACCTGAACACGCGCCACGTGATCGTGCGCGAGGAACTCGTCTCGGTCGGGAGCCTGAGCGCGAGCATCGTCCACCCCCGCGAGGTCTTCCGCACGGCGATCCTCGAGTCCTCAGCCTCGCTGATCCTCGTCCACAACCACCCGTCCGGCGACCCGACGCCGAGCGACGACGACATCCAGATCACGCTGCGCCTGGCCGAAGTGGGGGATCTGGTCGGCATCCCGGTCGTCGACCACGTCGTACTGGGCGACGGCGCGTACTACTCGTTCCGCGAGTCGAAGCTGCTGCGCTGACGGCCTGTTCTGCATTTGGGAGCACCAAGGACATTGGGTGGGGGCCCGGAGGGAGTGGAATCCGGAAATCGGACTTTGAGTGCCGGCACGGATGACGAGCGACCTAGAAAACGGGGCTCGGGTGCCGGCATGGACGAAGCGCAATCCAGAATTCTGACGCCGGGCCTGACCATGCAGGAGTTGTCTCCCGGAATCCGGATGTCGGGCCCCACCGTTGAGGACTTGCCTCCCAGAATCCAGATGTCGGATGTAGGCATGGATGAAGCGGATACCGGTATTCTGGATGTCGTATACCCCTGCGTCGACAACGGACACTGGAGTTTGGTATGTGGGGTGTCTCCACGGTCCGGGTGAAGGCCGAGATTCGGCGGCCGGCTCCGGACACGAACGGATCCCGCGACGGAATTCCGGGGCCGACCCCGGCCACGCCGAGGAGGGATACCAGATTCTCGTGATGCGTGGGGATCATGACTAATGTCGACATCTGGGGTTCGGGACTTGTCCATCCCACGGGGGGAGTGGACATCCAGATTCCGGGGTCGTTCATCCTCAGTCCGGATGGGCGTTTCTGAATCCCGGGACGCGCTTCCGGCATGGCGGGATCGGACGTATGCTTTTCCGGGGTCCGGCATCTCCTTGCCGCGGGCTGAGATGCATGATTCTGGGGCCGAGCTGGTGCGGGAGCCGACTCGAGATCAGAATCCCGAGCTTGAATGCATGCATGGAGTGGATGCGGATAATGAGCTCAGGGCAAAGCCGCTTCGCGCCGCCATGTTGGGCTAAGCCGCAGGAGCTCTTACCGGTTCGGGGTCCCATCCTCAATTCCAGTCATGACGACCTAGATGCAGGGCGGCAGAGTCCTGCAATGGCAAGAGGTGGTTGAAGTCCTGCTGCACTGAACATACAATCTTTCTAATCTAGACCGCCCCTGGGCGATGCGCGGGCTTAGCACCACCGGCGGTGGCTCCGTCCTTTCCGTTTGTGAAGGTCTGAGTCCATGACCCCGCGCCGGAGGATTCATCCGCAGACCTGTCGGCGTGGCCGTAAGGGTTTGAGGCACTCGGTCGGTGCATCTCCAATCGGAAATCAGGAAAAGGCCATGTTCCGCTTTTCAAACCACGCACTTGGGGCCCCGTTGTCTGTCGTGAAGATGATTGCGAGGGTGGGCGGAACGCTTGCTGCCATGATCCTCATGCTCATCATCGGGATCGATCCCGCCGGCGCGATCTCCAGCCGGAGGCTGATCACCCCGACCGGGGGCGCGGCGGGTGATGATTTCGGGTATTCGGTCTCTTCCGTGGGAGACGTTAACGGGGACGGATACCCCGACCTCGGCGTAGGAGCAAGAACGGCCGGCAGCAACGCCGGAGCGGTGTACATCTACTTCGGCGGACCAGGGTTGCACTCGACGCCCGACGTGGTCCTGACGGGCGAGACGAGCAGCGAATTCGGCGTCCCGGTCGCAGCGGCCGGAGATGTAAACGGGGACGGGTATCCCGACCTGATCGCCGGAGCATTCGGGTATGGCGGCACCACGGGTCGTGTCTACGTCTTCTATGGAGGCCCGACCTTTGTGTCGAAGGGAGCGGCGTCCGCTGACGTGATCCTGACCGGCGAGGCCTCGAGTTATTTCGGCTACTCCGTCTCCACCGCGGGAGATGTCAACGGGGACGGGCGCGCGGATGTGATCGTCGGCGCTCCTTGGTTCACCTCCTATACCGGCCGGGCTTACATCTTCTATGGGGGGGCAACGTTCGTCTCGAAACCGGCGGCCAACGCCAACGTGATCCTGACAGGCGAGGCGACCAATGACTTTTTCGGCATGTCGGTCTCTACCGCCGGCGACCTGAACGGGGACGGGCGCGCGGATGTGATCGTTGGGGCGAACGGGTACAACTCCAATATGGGGCGCGCCTACGTGTTCTATGGAGGCTCGACCCTGCTTTCGAAGCCGGCGGGGAGCGCGGACGTCATCCTGACCGGTGAATCGGCATCGGGCCAATTCGGATTCTCCGTCTCTGGGGCCGGAGACGTGAACGGGGACGGGCGCGCGGAAGTGATTGTCGGCGCGCAGGCGTACAGCTCCTTTACGGGCCACGCCTACGTCTTCTATGGAGGCTCGACGCTCTTTTCGAAGCCGGCAGGGAGCGCGGACGTGATCCTCACGTGCGAAGGCGCCTACAGCAGCTTCGGCCGCTCGGTCTCCTTGGCCGGAGACGTGAACGGGGACGGGCGCCCTGACCTGATCGTGGGGGCGCCGTTCTTCGCGTCCAATACCGGCCGGGCCTACCTGTTCTATGGAGGGCCGTCCCTGGTGTCGAAGGGGGCTGCGTCGGCGGATCTGATTCTGAACGGGGAGGCCGTGAACACCTACTTCGGCCTGTCGGTTTCCGGCGCAGGAGACCTGAAGCAGGACGGCTTCAGCGATGTGGTCGTCGGGGCCTATGGATACAGCGCATTCAGAGGACGAGCCTACCTGTACGACATGAACCGCTACCAGCTCCTCTCCCCGATCGGCGGGGACACATGAAATGTCGGGGCCGCGAAGAACGTCTCGTGGCTGGGAGCGCAGCCGGCCGACCTGTGGCTCTCCGTGGACGGCGGAGGGAGCTACGCGCTTCTCGACCACGGCGTGGGCGGTGCCGCACTCAATGCCGTAGCGGAGCGGGTTCCTCATCAGCCGACGCGGTTCGCGCGGGTGAAGCTCACGCCTGCCGATAGCCGATTCACGGGTAGCGCGCGGAGCGACTCGCTCTTCACGATCCAGACAAGCATCAACCTGCTCGGCTTCACGGCGCAGGAGGGGCCGGACGGCGGCAACTTGCTCAGCTGGAGCACGAACTCCGTAGTGGGCCCCGAGGGTATCTCCGGCTACCGTTTGTATCGCATCGACTCGGTTCACGGCTCGGCGGGAGTCCTCATCGGCCCGGACCCGATCACCGAGACGCACTACACGGACAGCCAGGGGACGCGCGCGGCAAGCTACCGGCTCTCGGCGGTGAACCGCTTGGGCGAGGAGCTGGAACTGGGTGAAGTGTCGCTCGGGCCGGTGCGCGCGCTCTCTGCCTGGCCGCTGCCGTACAGAGCTGGAGATCTCCACGTCTCGTTCTCGATCATCGATCCACTCGGCGCGACCACAGGCACGGCCGAGGTCGGACTCTACGACCTATCCGGACGCCTCGTGAAGATGCTGGCCCGCGGTTCCTTCGACAGCCGGCAGCAGACGGTGACCTGGGATGGGCGGGACGCGCACGGATCGGCTGTTACCGCGGGGGTCTACTTCCTCCGCGCGAAGAGCGGCGCGCAGGTGCCCCACATCAAGCTCACGGTGATGAGATGAAACGGAGCGTCTCGGTGATCCTGTTCGGGCTCCTCATCGCAGGAGCTGCACAGGCCGCGACGCTCTTTGGTCTGGTGAACACGGGCGAGCTGTTCGCGTCGACCGATCAGGGGGCGACGTGGACGGTCCGTTCCACCCTGCCCGTGCGCGATGCGGTGGCGATCGCCGCCGGCGCCTCGGCCTCGCATCTCTATCTGGCCAGCGCGAGCGGGGTCGTCTACCGCACGAGCGATGCGGGCGCCACATGGAGCGGGACGGGAGCGGTGGCAGCCAGCGACGTCGCCGACCTGCTCGTCCGGCCGGACCTCTCGGTCCTGGTCCTGACGTCGAGCGGGACGCTCTATCGATCCATGGACCAAGGAGCGACATTCACGGCCACCGCGGCGCTGACCGGGTCGAACTTCGCGAGCCTCGCGTTGACGACCTACGGGCGGAAACTCTATGCGCTGACGCGGACCGGGGAGACGTCGGAGAGCCTGGATGGTGGGACGAACTGGACAACGAAGGGGACTGTGGCGGTATCCGATGCCGTGAAGCTCTGCGGGCTATCGAGCATGCTGTACCTGTTGACCTCGAGCGGAGATCTCTATTCGAGCGCGGACGGTGGAACGACGTGGCTGGCGGTGGGGACATTGTCGCAGGTCGGGTTGACCTCGCTCGTGAACGATCGGACCACGCTGATCGCGGCTGCCGGGACGGGAGAGGTGGCGACCTCGATGGATGGCGTCGCCTGGACGTGGCGTGGGGCGATCAACCAGATGACGGTGCGGAGCCTGGGGATCGACTCGCCGGCAGCGGGGGACGTGGAGCCTCCGGACGGGGCGACGGGATTCGCGGTTTCGGCCCCTTGGCCTAATCCCTCCACGCGCGGGCAATCCATCTCGATCGCCTTTCGGCTGCCCGAGGACACGCGGGTCCAAGTGGAGCTGTACGACATCGCCGGGCGGCGTGTGGCGGAGCGGCCGGCGGAGGTTCTACCCGCGGGCGCGCAGAGGTTGCAGTTGGACGCGGGCGCGCGGGCATCGGGCGTTTACTGGATCCATGTGAGGGTCGGCAGCGGCCGGCAGGTGGACCGGCGACTGGTCGTTCTGCAATAATATCTTCTGCTTCACCGAACTTAGCGATCTCGTTCGCGATGCCACCAGGCCTTGTCAGCCGCCCACGCCAGGCCACCCGGCCGTCGACACGGCCCGCTCCATCTCCTACACTCCCGGCCATGCGAGAACACGAACGCGATGAGGCGGCGCGCCTCCTGGATCGGATGGAAGGGTTGCCGGTCGTCGTGATCGGCGACGTGATGCTTGACCTCTACCTGTGGGGGGACACGGCGCGGATTTCGCCCGAGGCACCCGTCGCGATCATCGAAGCCCGCGAGGAGACGGTCCGCCTGGGCGGCGCCGCGAACGTCGCGCGCAATATCCGCGCGCTCGGCGGCCGACCGTGGCTCGTCGGCGTCGTCGGCGACGATCACTTCGGGCAGGATCTGCGGCGCGAAATCGGCGCGAGCGGGATCGCCGCCGACCGGATCTTCACCGACGCGACGCGTCGCACGACCACGAAGACGCGCGTCGTTGCCCGACACCAGCAGGTTGTCCGCATCGATCGCGAGGATATCCGCGAGATCGAGGGGCCGACCCTCGAGCGTGTGCGCGAGGCCGCGCTGACCGCGGTTCGCGGCGCCGCCGGGATCGTGATCTCCGACTACGGCAAGGGCATGCTCGTGCCCGAGCTCCTGACCGACGTCCTCGAAGCGGCGGCCCGGCGCGGGATCCCCGTCTGCGTGGACCCGAAGGAGAGCCACTTTCTCCTCTACAAAGGGGTGACCGTCCTCACGCCGAACCTGCACGAGGCGGGGGTCGCGTTCGGGCGCCGCATCACCGACTCCTGGCTTTTGCGCGAGGCCGGCCTGAACATCCGCTCCCGTCTCGAGGCGAAAAGCATCCTGATCACGCAGGGCGAAGAAGGGATGACCCTGTTCGAGGCAGACGGTACCGAGACGCACTATCCCGCCCTTGCGACCGAGGTCTTCGACGTCACGGGCGCCGGCGACACGGTCGTGTCCGTCTTCGCGATGGCCAGCGCCGCGGGGGGATCGCTCCGCAACGCGGCGCTCCTCGCGAATCACGCGGCGGGGCTCGTCGTCCGCGAGGTGGGGACCGCCGCGGCCTCTCCCGAAGCGATCCGGATCTCCCTCGCGCGGCGCGGGAGCGAAGTCGAGGAATGAATCTCCCCGTCCCGCCCGCCCTTATCCTCGACGCGGCTGGCCTCGATCGCTTCCTTGCGGAGACCCGCCGGGATGGCCTGCGCCTTGTCTTCACGAATGGCTGTTTCGATCTGATTCATCCCGGCCACGTCGGCTACCTCGCCGAGGCCCGTGCCCTCGGAGACCGCCTCCTCGTCGGCTTGAACTCGGACGCGAGCGTGCGCCGCTTGAAGGGTCCCGACCGGCCGCTTGTTCCCGAGCGCGGCCGCGCAGAGATCCTGGCGTCCTTCCGCTGCGTCGACGCCGTCGTGATCTTCGAGGAGGACACCCCGCGCGAACTGATCCTACGCGTCCGGCCCCAGGTGCTCGTCAAGGGGGGCGACTATGCACCGGCCCAGGTTGTTGGGGCCACGGACCTTCCGGGCTGGGGAGGAGAGCTCCGGATTCTTCCGTTCCGCGAGGGTTACGCTTCCTCGAAGTTGATCGCGGCTCTTGGCGGCAACCCGCGCCCCAAGGTTTCGTAACCCTAAGGGAAATAAACCTCTTTCGCCTTGACAAGCTCCGCGCCGACCCCGTAGTTTGAGCGTTTGTTGCTGCCCGGTTGAGGACGGGACTAACTCCCGGGTCCCGGGTGTGGGGAGGTGCTATGGCAGCGCAGAATCGCAGGAGAATTGTCATCCTGGGCGCCGGCGGGCGTGACTTCCACAACTTCAACGTCCACTTCCGGAACCGTGAAGATGCGGAAATCGTGGCGTTTACCGCGACCCAGATCCCTCATATCTCCGATCGGACCTATCCGGCCGCGCTGGCCGGACCCCTCTATCCGAAGGGGATACCGATCGTTCCCGAGGAGTCGTTCCCGCTCCTCGTGAAGGATCACGATGTGGACGAGGCGATCCTGGCCTACAGCGACGTCTCGAACGAGTACGTGATGCGGATGGCTTCCTGGGTCCTCTCGCTCGGACCCGACTTCCGGCTGATGGGCCCGAAGTCGACGATGATCAAGTCGACGAAGCCGGTCGTGGCCGTCGTCGCCGCGCGCACGGGCGCCGGCAAGAGCCAGACGACCCGCAGGGTCTGCCGGCTGATGACCGAGGCCGGCAAGAAGGTCGTCGCGATCCGCCACCCGATGCCCTATGGCGACCTCGTGAAGCAAGGGATCCAGCGCTTCGCGACGATCGAGGATCTGAAACTCCACGATTGCACGATCGAGGAGATGGAAGAGTACGAGCCGCACATCGAGGCGGGGACGATCCTCTACGCCGGCGTGGACTACGAGAGGATCCTTCGTGAGGCGGAGAAAGAGGCCGACATCGTCGTATGGGATGGCGGCAACAACGACGCCCCGTTCTACAAGCCCGACCTCACGATCACGGTCGTCGATCCGCTTCGACCCGGCCACGAGCTCCTCTACCATCCGGGCCAGCAGAACCTCCTGTCGGCCGACGTCATCGTCGTCAACAAGATCGACTCGGCCACCCGGGAGCAAATCGAGGCCGTGCTCGAGAATGTACGCAACGCGAACCCGCGAGCGCTCGTCGTGAAGGCCGCCAGCCCGATCTCCGTCGACAAGCCCGAGATGATCCGCGGCAAGCGCGTCCTTGTCGTCGAGGACGGTCCGACCCTGACCCACGGTGGGATGACGTTCGGCGCCGGCATGGTCGCCGCCCAGAAGTATGGCGCTTCCGAGATCATCGACCCTCGGCCCTGGCTCGTCGGAGAGATCCAGGAGACGTTCGAGAAGTACCCGAAGATCGGTAAGCTCTTGCCCGCGATGGGGTACGGCGAGCACCAGGTGGCCGACCTCGAGGCCACGATCTCCCGGGTCCCGTGCGATCTGGTCGTCATCGGTACGCCGATCGATATCCGTCGGATCTTGAAGCTCGACAAGCCTTCGGTACGCGTGCGATATGAACTGCAGGAAACCGGCGCACCGACGCTGCATGAAATCCTCTCGGACTTCCTGCGCAGGCACTAGGGGGGGGCATGAACATTCACGAGTACCAAGCCAAGAAGATATTCCGCGACGAGGGCATCCCGATCCCCGAGGGCGACGTCGCCACGACCCCGGCCGAGGCCCGCGAGATCGCAACCCGCTTCGGCGGGAAGGTCGTCGTCAAGGCGCAGGTCCACGCGGGCGGGCGCGGAAAGGCCGGCGGGGTGAAGCTTGCGGCATCGCCCGCCGAGGCCGAGGAGAAGGCGGGCCAGATCCTCGGGATGGAGATCAAAGGGCTGCGCGTCGAGAAGGTGCTTGTAACCCCGGCGGAGGAGATCTCGCATGAATACTACCTCGGCGTCGTGATCGATCGCGCCGCCGGCAAGCCGCTCGTGATGGCGTCCCGCGAAGGCGGGATCGACATCGAGGAGGTCGCGAAGACGAAGCCCGAAACGATCTTCAAGACCCACTTCACCCCGTGCCACGGGCTCTATCCCTTTCAGGCGAGCGAGCTCGCCTACGCGATCGAGCCGGAGCCGGCGATCGCCCGCCAGATCGCCGACATCCTGGTGAAGCTCTGCCGTGCGTTCGTGAAGATCGATTCGTCCCTCGCGGAGATCAACCCGCTGATCACGACCCCGCACGGCAAGGTCCTCGCGATCGACGCGAAGGTGAACCTGGATGACAACGGTCTCTTCCTCCATCCGGCGCTCGAGGAGTTGCGCGACCGCACGGCCGAGACGAGCCACGAGGCGGCGGCCCGCGAGATGGGGCTGTCCTACATCAAGCTCGACGGACAGATCGGCTGCGTGGTCAACGGCGCGGGTCTCGCGATGGCCACGATGGACCTCGTGAAGCATTTCGGCGGCAGCCCGGCGAACTTTCTCGACATCGGCGGCTCGTCGAGCCCCGACAAGGTGATCACGGCGATCCGCATCATCACCTCGGACAAGAACGTCCGCTCGATCCTCTTCAACATCTTCGGCGGGATCACCCGCTGCGACGACGTCGCGAGCGGCCTCGTACGGGCACTCGGCGCCACGAAGGTGAAGCTCCCGATCGTCGCCCGGCTGACCGGCACGAACGAGGAGCAGGCACATGAAATCCTCAAGTCCGTCCAGGGATTGACGGCGGCGGCGACGATGGACGAGGCGGTGCAGCGGGCCGTCGAGCTGGCCCGCTAGGCGCGGGGAGGGGGAAGCGATGAGCATCCTGGTTGATGAGAAGTCGCGTGTCGTGGTCCAGGGGATCACCGGAAGGGATGGGGGATTTCACGCCCGCGCGATGGAGGCGTACGGAACGAAGGTCGTCGCGGGGACGAGCCCTGGGAAAGCCGGCCAACGGGTCTACGACATCCCGGTCTTCAACACGATGAAGGACGCGGTCCGCGAGACCGGCGCCGACGTGTCGGTGATCTACGTCCCGCCCGCGTTCGCGCCCGACGCGATCCTCGAGGCCGCCTACGCGGGGATCCGCCTCGTCGTCGCGATCACGGAAGGGATCCCAACCCTGCAAATGATCAATGTCTATCAGGATCTGGGGCGCATCGGGACGCGTGTGATCGGCCCGAACTGCCCCGGCCTGATCTCACCGGGGAAGTGCAAGGTCGGGATCATGCCCGGCGAGATCCACAAGCAAGGTCCCGTCGGTGTCGTCTCACGTAGCGGGACCTTGACCTACGAGATGGTCTACCAGCTGACGCGGAACGGGATCGGGCAGTCGACCTGCATCGGCATCGGCGGCGATCCGATCATCGGCACGAACTTCATCGACTGCCTTTCGATGTTCGAGGCCGACCCCGAGACGAAAGCGGTCGTCATGATCGGCGAGATCGGCGGAACGGCCGAAGAAGAGGCCGCGCGCTTCGTGAAGACGAAGATGACGAAGCCGGTGATCGGCTTCATCGCGGGCCAGACAGCCCCCCCGGGCAAGAGGATGGGACACGCGGGCGCGATCATCTCCGGCGGCAGTGGAACCGCCGCAGAGAAGATCAAGGCGCTCGGCGAGGTGGGGATCCCGGTCGCCAAGATCCCGTCCGAGATCGGTCCGCTGGTTAAGAAGGCCCTCGGCCTCTAACCTGTTGAACAGGAAGGGCATGGACTTGGAACAGACCTTCATGATGATCAAGCCGGACGGGGTCGGTCGGAATCTCGTCGGCGAGATCCTCCGCCGTGTGGAAGGCGCTGGCCTCGTGGTCCGCCGACTGAGATTGGTCGCGTTGAAGCCCGAGGAGGCGCGCGAGTTCTACAAGGTCCACGAGGGGAAGCCCTTCCTGGACAGCCTCGTCGCGTTCATGTCGAGCGGGCCGATCGTCGCGGCCGTCGTCGAGGGAGAGGATGCCGTCCGGAAGGTCGCGGAAATCGTCGGTCCGACCGATCCGGCCAAGGCGCCCAAGGGCACGATCCGCGGGGATCTCGGACTGAACATCGAACAGAACACGGTCCACCGATCGGACGCTCCGGAGACCGCCCGGACGGAGATCGCGTTCTTCAACCTCGGGCTCTCGCTCCGGTAGGCGGGTGTGCTCGGATGCGTCATTCCGCCCATCCGTTCGTGGTGCCGCTTGCGACACTCGTCGAGGGGAGCAACCCCGTGCGCCTCGAAGGGACGGCGGGGGACGCGGAGATTTCCCCGGAAGACGTCGATATCGCCGGAGCCGTCTCGCTCGAGGGGGACTTCTACAGGGTGGGCGACCATGTCGAGGTCCAGGCCCGGGCCGGGGCGAGCGTGAATCTGAGCTGCGACCGCTGCCTGAACCCGGTCCAGGCCCGGCTGGAGGCCCCGGTCCGCCTCTTTTGCGAGAAGAAAGAGGTCCGCGACCACCGGTCGGAAGCGGAGATCAAGGACGACGACGTCGGACTGTTGTACCATGACGGCCGGACCCTGGATCTCCAGGAGGAGATTCGGAGCGTGATTTTGCTCGAGGTGCCGTGGCACCCTCTCTGCAGGCCTGACTGCCGGGGGTTGTGTCCCCGCTGCGGCAAGAATCTGAACGAAGGGGATTGCGCCTGTCCTCGGGATCGAGGGGCCGGTTCCTGGAATGCGTTGCGCCATGCCGTCGAGGGAGATCTGCCCGCCTCGGATGCGCCGCGCCGCAAGAAGGAGTAGCGACATGGCGTTGCCAAAGCGACGGCATTCGAAAACGCGGAGGGACAAGAGGCGCGCGAACTGGAAGCTCGCCTCCCCGACGATCAACAAGTGTCCGCATTGCGGGGCCGCGCGCCGACCGCACCGAATCTGTCCGAATCCGGAATGCGGCCACTACCGCAACGAAAAGATCCTTGGTGCCTAACTCCGGCGCGGTGGCGAACCCTTGACCTTGGCCCCCGTTCCTCAGCGGATCCGCGTGGGCGTCGATGCCATGGGGGGCGATTCCGCCCCGATGATCGAGGTCCAGGGAGCGGTTGCGGCGGCGCGCGAGCTGTCCGACTCGGTCGAAATTGTTCTGGTCGGCGACGAGGATCGCATTTGCCGGCATTACGATCGCGATGAGGGGGACCGGCTCGGCATCCGCATCCATCACACGACCGAACGGATCACGATGGAGGAGTCGGCGGCTTTCTCCTTCCGCCGCAAGCAGGACGCGAGCATCGTCGTCGCGACCCGGCTGCAGAAGGAAGGGGAGATCGACGCCCTCGTGAGCGCCGGAAATACGGGCGCGGTCGTCACCTCGAGCCTCCTCACGCTCGGCAGGATCGCCGGGGTCCTCCGGCCCGCGATCGCCGTTCTCGTCCCGACCCCGACCGGGCACACGATTCTGCTCGACGTCGGCGCGAACTCCGACTGCAAGCCGGTCCACCTCTATCAGTTCGCGGTCATGGGGATGATCTACGCCCGCGAGATCTTCGGGGTGGCCGATGCCCGGATTGGCCTCCTGAACATCGGCGAGGAGGACTCGAAGGGCTCGGAGGTCGCCGTTCAGGCCTACCGCTTGATGCACGAGGCGCGACCGCATCTGAATTTCATTGGCAATGTGGAGGGGCGCGACGTCCTCAAGGGGACGGCCGATGTGGTCGTCTGCGACGGGTTCACGGGGAATGTGATCCTGAAGTTCGCCGAGAGCGTCGTCGGGATGGTGATGCAGACCGTGCGCAGCGGCGTGGAGAAGGACATGAAGATCCGCCTCGGCGCAATGCTCCTCAAGCCGGTCTTCCGCCGCCTGAAGTCCAGGTTCAACTACGAGGAATACGGAGGCGCACCCCTGTTGGGCGTCAACGGCGTCTGCGTCATCAGTCACGGGAGCTCGTCCGCGTTTGCAATCAAGAACGCGATCCGGGTCGCTGCGCAGTCGGTGCAGAACCGAATCAGCGACCGGATCAAAGAGGAACTGGATCGTGAACAAGCTGAAAGCCGCGTTCTCGGTTAGGCCCGTCCGCATCGCGGGGACCGGCTCCTTTGTGCCCGATCGCGTCTTGACCAACACCGACCTCGAGAAGATCGTCGACACGTCGGACGAGTGGATCGTCACGCGCACCGGGATCCGCGAGCGGCGAATCGCCCCTCGCGAAATGGCGGCCTCCGATCTCGCCTTCCCCGCCGCCGAGAAGGCTCTCGAGGATGCCGGGATCACGCCCAAGGATCTGGACGGGATCATCGTGGCGACCGTCACGCCGGATCAGGTCTTTCCCTCGACCGGCTGTCTCCTCCAGGCCCGACTCGGAGCGCCGCAGGCCTGGGCGTTCGACGTCAGCGCGGCTTGCTCCGGATTCCTGTACTCGCTCAGCGTCGCGCGGGCGCTTGTCGCATCGTGTGCCGCGGACAACGTCCTCGTCGTCGGCTCGGAGCTCCTCTCCCGCCTGACGAACTGGACGGACCGCACGACCTGCATCCTCCTCGCGGACGGGGCCGGCGCGGCGGTCCTCCGGCCGGGCAATGAGGAGCATCAGATCATCGAGCTCGAGCTTGGAGCGGACGGCACCTACGGCTCGTTGATCGAGATGCCGGCGGGCGGTAGCCGCATGCCGGCGTCCGAGGACACGGTCCGGCAGCGTTTGCACACGGTTCACATGAAGGGGAACGAGGTCTACAAGATGGGCGTCCGCGGGATGGCGGATGTCTGCGTGAAGGTGCTGGACAAGGCGGGATACGTTCCCGACGATATCGATCTGTTCGTCCCGCACCAAGCGAACCTGAGGATCATCGAGGCGACGGCCAAGCGCCTCGATGTCCCGGCTGAAAAGGTGTTCACGAACATACACAAGTATGGTAATACCTCCGCAGCTTCGGTGCCCCTTGCCCTCGACGAGGCGCGCCGCACGGGGCGGCTGCACTCGGGGGACTTGGTCCTGATGGTGGTGTTCGGCGGAGGCCTGACGTGGGGCGCTGCCCTGGTTCGATGGTAGTTCTTGGATGACGGGGAGAGTGTGAAGACCGCATTCCTGTTCCCGGGGCAAGGATCGCAATTCGTCGGCATGGGGCGGGATCTCGCCGCCCAGTCTGCCGTCGCGCGTCGGGTGTTTGAGGAAGCCGACGAGATCCTCGGATTGCCGCTGTCGCGGCTCTGTTTCGAGGGCCCCGATAGTGAGCTTCGGATGACCCAGAATACCCAGCCGGCGATCTTCGTCCACTCGATCGCGGTGCTGCGCGCGATGGATGTGCAAGCCGGCGAGGCGTTCCACGCCGCTGCGGGGCACAGCCTCGGCGAGTACACGGCCTACGTTGCGGCGCGTTCGCTGCGCTTCGAGGATGCCTTGCGACTCGTCCGCAGTCGCGGGGAGTTGATGCTCCGCGCCGGCTCGGAACGGCCCGGCACGATGGCCGCGGTCCTCGGGCTCGATCCGCAGGCGCTCGAAGGGGTTCTCGCGCAGGTGCTCGGGATCGTCGTCCCCGCTAACCTGAATTCGCCCGGACAGATCGTGATTTCGGGCGAAGTCGCGGCCGTTGCCGATGCGATGGAGCGGTGCAAGCAGGCCGGTGCGAAAAGGGTCATCCCGCTTGAGGTCAGCGGGGCATTCCATTCCCCGTTGATGGAGGGAGCGGCTCGGGGCCTCGAGGATGCCCTCGCATCGGTCACGATCGAGCCGGCCCGAGTGCAGGTCTACGCGAACGCGTCTGCGTCCCCGGTCACCGAACCGGACGAGATCCGGCGCAGTCTTGCGCGTCAGCTCCTTTCCCCGGTTCGCTGGGAGGAGACCGTGCGCGCCATGCTGGCCGCGGACTGCCGCCGCTTCGTCGAGATCGGCCCAGGGCGCGTGCTCGCGGGTCTGGTTCGGAGCATCGATCGAAACGCGGTCACGATGTCGGTCGCGCTTTCAGAGGAGATCGCCTCTTTTGCCCAAGGAGGGGGAGCATGAGTGAGCCCGACGGCCGCAATCGCCTGGCTCTTGTCACCGGCGGATGTCGGGGGATCGGCCGAGCTATCAGTCTGCGTCTGGCGCGGGCCGGCATCGACGTCGCGCTTGCCGATGTGGCGCCGCCGCCGTCCGAGCACGATACCGTGCGAGATGTCCGCGCGCTGGGACGCAAGTGCGCGTACTTCCCCTGTGACGTCTCGAAGGTCGAGCAGGTCGAGGCGCTCGCGACGCGCGTGACGGAGGAGATGGGGACGGTTCAGATCCTAGTCAACAACGCGGGGATCACGCGGGATCAGCTCCTGATCCGGATGTCCCCCGACGACTGGGACGCGGTCCTCTCCGTCAACCTCCGCGGGACATTCCTCTGCACGAAGACCTTCGCCCGTGGCATGATGCGCGAGAGGTGGGGTCGAATCGTCAATGTTTCTTCGGTCATCGGTCTGATCGGCAACAAGGGACAAGCCAACTACTCCGCCTCCAAGGCGGGGATCATTGGGCTCACCAAGTCGGTGGCCAAGGAGCTGGCCGAACGCGGGATCACGGTGAACGCCGTCGCCCCCGGGTTCATTGACACTCCGATGACCGCGGGCCTTTCGGAATCGGTACGGGCCGCCCTGCTGGAGCGGATCCCGATTGCGAGTCTCGGGCAACCGGAGGACGTCGCTCACGCCGTCGCATTCCTCGCCTCGGAGGAGGCGAGGTACGTGACGGGGCAGGTTCTCGCAGTGGATGGCGGGATGTCGATGTCGTGATGGGGCGAGATGCTGCCCCGGGAGGATGAAGATGGAGAACTACGAGCAGAAAGTGCGGGACATTATCGTCGAGCAGCTTGGGGTTGCCCCCGAGAAGGTGACCCCGGAGGCCTCGTTCATCGATGACCTCGGGGCCGACTCGCTCGACACGGTCGAGCTTGTCATGGCTCTCGAGGAAGCGTTTGACATCGAGATCCCCGACGAGGCGGCCGAGAAGATGGAGCGGGTGAAGGATGCGATCGCGTACCTGAAGGAACACCTCGAGGCAAAGGGGTAGGCCCCGGAGTTCTCTATGTCGCACAGAGTCGTCATCACCGGGATGGGGGCCGTTACACCCATCGGTTTGGACGTCGGCGCCTTCTGGAGGTCGCTGATCGAAGGGCGCAGCGGGGCCGGTCCGATCACCCGCTTCGACACGACCGGTCTCGATGTGCGTTTCGCGGCCGAGTTGAAGGGCTTCAATGCGACGGATTTCATGGATCCCAAGGACGTCAAGCGGAACGACCCCTTCGTCCACTATGCCATGGTGGCTGCCAAGCAGGCGATCGCGCACTCGGGCGTCGACCTGAAGCAGGTCGACTCGAATCGTTTCGGCGTGATCGTTGGCTCGGGGATCGGTGGGATCACGACCTTCGAGGCCCAGCACTCGATCCTCATGAACAAGGGCGCGGCCCGGGTCAGTCCCTTCTTTGTTCCGATGATGATCATCGACATGGCGTCGGGGCAGCTCTCGATCGAATTCGGCGCGAAGGGCTCGAACTACGCGACGGTCTCTGCCTGTTCTTCCGGCGCTCACGCGATCGGCGAGTCGTTTCGCCTCCTCCGCGACGGCGAGCTCGACCTCATCATCGCCGGCGGGGCGGAGGCGCCGATCACGCCGCTTGCGCTGGCCGGCTTCTCCAACATGAAGGCGCTGTCCAGCCGCAATGACGATCCCGAGCACGCGAGCCGGCCCTTTGACCTTGATCGCGACGGGTTCGTCATGGGCGAGGGTGCGGGGATCGTCCTCCTCGAGACGCTGGAGCATGCCCGAGCCCGAGGCGCGAAGATCCTCGCTGAGGTCGTCGGATACGGGTCGACGGCGGATGCCCACCACATCACCGCGCCGGCGCCGGAAGGCGAGGGCGCTGCGCGAGCGATGCAGCTTGCGCTTCGCTCTGCGGGATGCGAGCCGTCCGAAGTCGACTACATCAACGCGCATGGCACGTCGACCCCCTTGAACGACAAGTATGAGACGAAGGCGATTCACACCGTCTTTGGCGAACACGTGCGGCGTCTCTGTGTCAGCTCGACGAAGTCGATGACAGGGCATCTCCTCGGTGCGGCCGGAGGGATCGAGATGATCGCCTGCGCCCTTGCGACAATGGAGGATCTGATCCCGCCGACGATGAACTATGTGACATCCGACCCTGAGTGTGACCTCGATTATGTCCCGAACGCGGCCCGGAAGGCCCCTGTGCGGCTGGCGCTTTCGAACTCGCTCGGCTTCGGCGGGCACAACGTCGCCCTTGCGGTCCGCAAATTCGACTCGAAGGCGGGCTGATTCATAAGGAGGGTTGCCCGCGTTCGACTGGAGTGGCGCCATGCGCATCCTTTGGTTCCGCCGCAAAGCAGCATCACCCACCCGCAGGCCCAAGGCCGTCGACGAGGTGATTGCCGCCTTTCAGAAGAAAGCAGGGATCCGTTTCCGGGACCCCGCGATTCTCGAGCAGGCCCTGACGCACCGTTCCTATCTCGGCTCAAACGGCGGCGACCCAGGCCGGTCGAACGAGCGGCTCGAGTTCCTGGGCGATGCGGTTCTCGAGCTCGTCGTGATCGAGCATCTCTTCCGCAACTTCGCGCTCGACCGGGAAGGGGATCTGACGAAGAAGAAGTCGCTGCTCGTGAGCAAGGGGGTCCTCGCCCACTGTGCTGAGTCAATGGGGCTCGGCGACTTCGTTCTCCTGAGCGAGAGTGAACGGGATTCGGGGGGAGCGGAGAGGGCCTCGATTCTCGCCGACACGTTCGAGGCGGTCATCGGTTCGATCTATCTCGACAGCGGAATCGCCGTGGCAAGGCGGTTCATCCAGGACCAACTCCTCTCCACCGCCGCCGCCATCCTGGAGGATCAGGCCCACCTGAACTTCAAGAGCCTTCTGCAAGAGTACGTGCAGGCGCTCTATAAGACCCATCCCCGTTATCGCGTCGTCACCGAGGTCGGACCCGACCATATGAAGCTCTTCACGGTCGAAGTCTCGATTCGCGGATCCCTCTTGGGACGTGGTCAGGGGAGGAACAAGAAGGAGGCGGAACAGAGCGCGGCGGGAGATGCCCTGAATCGTCTGCGCGCCGCCGAGCCCGCGGCCGAGAATGATCCGGGCGGCGCCGGCTCGCCGTCAGGACGCGACCCGGGCCTTCCCGAGCCCCTCGTCCCGCTGAAGAAGCCCCACAGGGACGACGACCCGCCCTCCGTTCCGTCGTCCGAGAGTTGACGACCCGTCCCGGTCATGTCCGGAAGCGGACGGAACCGCTCAATCCCGTCCGAGCGGCAGGCGGAGCGAGAGCGAGGCGAGGAACCGCCTGTCTTTCACATTCTCCAGGAAGTTCTGCTGAGAGGTCACGCTCCCGCTGCGCTTGAACCCGCCGTCCATGTACGCGAGGTCGAGGGTCAACGACTCCGCGAGCAGGATCCCTGCGCCCACCGTGTAGTAGTGACGGTCCCTCTCGAACTTCGCCGGTTCGTACGGCTGCGCCGCGATGTTCTCGAAGAGGACGACGTCATAGGGGACGGGCTCGAGATCGTACCCCGCCCGAAGGCGAATGGGCAGCAGGCTCGAGAGGAGCACTTCTCCGCCGAGCCGCACGTTGACGGTCTGCCGGTATGCCGACTGCCGCGGAGAAGTCAGCCGCAGCGGCCCCCCGAAATCGATCTGGCTCCAGTCCGCATAGATCGCATCCGCAGCGAGGATCAGGTGCGGCCTCGCGATCGCGATGCCGGCCCCGAGCCGGTACGGAAGGGAGACGTGCTGGGAAAGGTCATAGTTCAGCGTGTCGCCGGGGGAGAGGTAGCTGTAGGACGTCCCGGATCCTTCGAAATCCAGCCCCTCCGGCAGGTACAGGACCAAGCCGAGACGGACGCCGCTTTCGATCTGGAGCAGCGCGCCCAAGTTTCCGGTCACCCCGGAGATCGTGTAATCCTGAACCTGCTCGCTGTTGCTCTCCCGCGTGTCGCTGCGGAACCGGAAGGTCCGGTCGTAGAATTCGTGTCCGTGAAGGATCGTCCCCGTGACGCCGAGATAGAGGTTCGGGGTCGGCTGATACGCGACGGACCCCGAGTAGTTATCCAGTCCGCCCTCCTCGAGGATCCCCTCTTCCTCGACCTGGATCGGATCCCCTCGACCGAACTTGTAGAAGTCCGAATCGAGCGGGTTCACCCGCGCGTACGCGGCGCCGACGACCAGACTCCCGCGGTACGTCGGGATCGGGTAGGCGAATCCCAGATGCGAGAGGCGGGTCTTGCCGAAAGTCGCGCGCTCCGTGTTTCCGCGATAGGTGAGATCGCGGTAGGCGCTCTCGTGTGCAAACCCGATCCCGAACTCGATCTGCCGGATCACGCCGAGCGTGGCCGGGTTTGAGATGCAGGCCGTGTGGTCATCCGCGAACGCGATCGAGGCGCCCCCCATCCCCGCGCTTCTCGCCACGATCGGGGGTCGGAACGTCAGAGGGACTTCCGGTAGCGGCAGCTGCTGCGCCGGTTGCGCGCCGGCCGGTTGTGTCCACAGGATCACGGCTATGATCCCGGCGAGAAAAACGAGACCCGCCTTCGCGAGCGGGTCCTTGTACGATGCGTCCACCATTGCCTCCTTGGAACGGGCGGCGAGCGCCTCAGTTTCCCAATGTCAGGAACGCCCCTAACGCCCCCAGAGGTTCCGTTTCTCCTTCTCTTTTTCCTTCTTCTCTCTTTCCTTCTGATCTTGCGCGGGCTTCTGCGTCGCGTTGTCGGCCGGCCTCGTCGTGTTGCCCGGCGCGCTCACGTTCGCGTCCCCCTGGGTCGGCAGGGGAGCCGCCGACGCGTTGCTCGCATCGCGACTCCAGAGGTGACGCTGCCCGGTCTCGAGGGGGGGAGCTTGCGTCCCCGTTCGGCTCGGCTGGCGCCAGAAGTCCTCATACCACCATGGAGCCGAGTAGTACGTCGCCCACGGCGCGGGGTAGTACCCGTACCAGGCGTTGTCGAATCCGCCCGGCAAATGATAAAGGTCCGCGTCCTGGTGGCAGTCGGCGCAGTTCCGCTGCGATCCCGTATCATCCGTGAGATCCGTTTCGGGCCCGGGATGCCGCAGGATCGTGTAACAACCGGCGCCGCTCAGCACCGCCAGAACCAGCAGGCAGGGGATCGGCGTGCGTTTCAAGGATGAGGTGCTCCTTTCGGTCCGAGGGCTCAAGATGAAGTATAGACTTCGGTTTCCTTGAGTGTCAAAGGCCGTCGCTTCGCCGGAAGGCCCCGTGTGATACGATCCGAAATCGGAATGAGAAGGGAGATGTCTTGCCGATTCGCGCCGATCTAGCAATCGCTCTGGTTGCTTTGGACCTCTTCTGGACTCTCCCGGCCGTCGCTGCGGACACCGCTCCGGAGCACTTTCTCCAGGGGATGCAACTCGCGCAGGACGGGAAAGTCGACGAAGCCATCGGCGAACTGCGTGCCGCGGCCCAGCTTGATTCCACATCACCGGACATCCCTCGCGAGCTCTCCCGACTCCTGCTGCAGACCCACCGGCCCGCCGAATCGATGATTCCCGCACGCAGGGCGGTCGCGCTCTCGCCCGGCGATCCCCTGGGGCGCTGGTTGCTCGGGGAATGCCTGGTGCAGCAATCGAAACTCGACGAGGGGATCCCCGAGCTGCGGAAGGCCGTCGATCTCGACCGCGGAGCCCGCCGTGACTATCTCATTTCGCTTCTTCTCGCGTTGAACATGGCGGGCAAGGCGCAGGACGCTCTCCATCTTCTTCGGCGCGAAACGGGCGGGTATGAACCCGATACGCCGTTCCTCTACTTCGAGCGCGGCGGATTCGAGGAACAGCTCGGACAGCTGAGTAGCGCTCTGGATGACTACTTGGAGGCCATGCACTTCGCTCCGGGATATCCCGGGACCGTGGATCGAATCCTCGCGGTCTGCCGCCGGGCCGGGCCATCCGACACGACCGCGACGGCGTGCGGCCGGGCGCTCGATCTTGCCCCCGATCGAACGGACCTGCGGCGATTGCTCGCACAGATCCTCATCAACCTCGGCCGCGAGCAGGACGCGCTTCCTCACCTGGAAGCGCTTCATGCCAAGGAGCCTCAGGACGCAGCGGTAACCATGCAACTGGGGGTCGTTCGCTTCGCGCAGGGAGACTTCCCCCAGGCCGCCCGTCTAATCCGCGCCGCGCGCGACGCGGATCCGACCCTTACGGACGTCGGCGACTGGCTCTGGCGATCGCTCGACAGCGCCGACAGCCTCGACGGGGCCCTCCGCGTAGCCGACGATCTGGTGGAGAGCTCTCCTGAGCATCAACGAGCACGCCGATTTCGAGCGGTCAGCCTGGCCCGCCTTCGGCGCTTCGACGACGCCCGGGCGGATCTGGATTCGATTTTGAAACGGGCACCCGGCGACCGGGATGCGCTGCTCCTCTCCGCCTCGATCCTGGGGGAGCAGGGGAAACTAGACGAGGCGCGCGCCCGACTCCGGGCGATCCTCGTTTCCTCTCCGGATGATCACAACGCCCTCTATCGGATGGCGCAAGTCGAACAACAGGATGGAGATACGGACTCCGCCCTGGTCATTCTCGGGCAGTTGATCCAGATGGATCCGAAGGATGCGCCGGCGCTGAACGACGCGGGGTATCTCTGTGCCGAGCTGGGGATCGATCTCCAACAGGCGCTCGAGTGGACGTCCCGGGCGGTCGCCCTGGACGAGAACAGCGCGGCATACCACGATAGTCGGGGATGGGTCCTGTATCGCCTGGGCCGGTTCCCCGAGGCGCTGGAGGAATTGCGGCGCGCGGCAGCTGGGGACACCAAGCAGGCGGAGATCCAGATCCATCTGGCGCAGGCTCTCCGGGCGGTCGGACGCCAGGAAGAGGGCCGGCGCGTGCTGGAGAACTTGCTGGCCCGGCAGCCGGGTGAGCCGCGGGCCGTGGGCCTTCTCCGGTCGTGGGGGATTTCCACCCATGATCATGGCGGGAACTCCAAGTGAAGTTTCGGGGTAGACCCCCCGTACGACGGGAGAACGGATGACCACTGGGGACGAACGCCGAAACGCCCCCGAACGAGATCTCTCGGACGAAGAGTTGATGGAAGAGATCGTCCGCGGATCAGAACCGGCGTTCGCGGCACTCGTGGCTCGATACCAGGGCCGGATCATCAACGTGGTGTGCCGGCTCATCAATGACCGGGAGCGGGCGCAGGAAATCGCCCAGGAGACGTTTCTACGGGTTTTCATTCACCGGGCGCGGTACCGGCCGAGCGGGAAGTTCAGCACATGGCTCTATACGATCGCCATGAACCTCGGGAAGAACGAGATCCGACGCCGGGTCCGATCTCGTGGGTCCGTATCGCTCGACAAGTTGCTGGAGGCAACGGGTGATTCGGGCGCGTTTGTCGCAGATCCGGGTCCGGGCCCGGATCGGCTCTACCGGAGGCGGGACGTTGAGGCCAAAGTGGAGGCCGCGATCGCCCGACTGCCCGGCAAGTTTCGTGAGGTCATCGTGCTACGGGACATGCAGCAACTCTCATACGAGGAGATCGGTGACGTTTTGAAGATCCCGGGTGGCACGGTTCGTTCGCGCATCAACCGGGCTCGGCTGGCCTTGAAAGACCTACTGGACCCGTCTGTCGAGGGGAGCGTAGATGAATTGTAAAGCAACGCGTGGGCTGTTTTCTCTCCACATCGATCGTGGCTTGAGCTACGCAGATCAGGGGGAAGTGGATCACCACCTCGAGGCCTGTCCCGACTGCGCCCTCGAATATCGCCGTCTGAAGAGAACGGTCGAGATGGTTCGGGATCTCCCCGAGGTCTCGCCGACTCCATCGTTCGTTCAGGATGTCCTTTGCGCCGCTCGGGTCGCGAGTGGATCGCCCGTGGCAGAGCCCGCGCCGACCTTCTGGGAGATGTTGCGGGAGTCGATCTCCTCGATCGGCTGGGAGCCGAGCAGTCGGCTCGCGATTGCGGGGGCCGCGCTCCTCGTCCTCGGGATCGGCGTTGGAATCGGCGGCGGCGTTCTGATCTTCCGCGATCACTCAGTCGGCGAACCCATCGGACGGCCAATCGTACAAGTGATGCCGGCGGCGCCAGCGGTCAGCGATCCGTCGACCGCCGCAGTCGCCGCGACGCGCGCGGCGTCCGGTCCGTTCGAGGACCTCGTTCAGCAGATGATGCGGCGCCTCGAGACGAACACGGCATCGGTGACCGACACGGCGAGCGTCCCCGCTCTGGACTGGCGGTCTTCCCGGATTCCGGGACCTGTCGGCCAGCCCGTGGATGCGAACCCTTTGGGTCGGAGGTACCGCCAGGGTGGCGGCCGGGTGTATATCGATTTCTAGGCTTCGGATGATGCACCTGCGGGGCGCTCGGAGGATTCTCGCGCCGCTGCTGATGCTCGCCCTGGCCGGGACCGCGAGAGCTGTGGCGCTCGAGGACCGACTGGACGAAATCCTGCAGAAGAGCCGGCCCGGTGTGGTCCGGGTCGTGGCACGAAGATCATGGAACCCCTTCGTATCCGATTCCTCGCGAATCGCCTGGAGATTCTCTCCGGTCCTGCGCGTTTCCGGCAACGGAATCGTATGGGATCTCGCCGGGCACGTGGTCACTGTGTCCGACCTCGCGCAACCGGGGGACAGTCTTGAGGTTATCACACCTGAAGGGACGCGCGTCCGCGGGGTATTCATTCGACAGGATCCCGGCATGGGGCTGAGCCTGATCGAGGCGCAGGGTCTTCAATCCGCGCGGCCGATTGACCGCCAGGTGAACGCGCTCGCCGACGGGCGGAAGTGGGTCCTCACGATGGGAGCACTCCGATCCCGACCAGACGCTGAACTCGGGATCACCCGGCTCGAGAACAGGAATCAGCCCGGGATCCCGTCGGGGTATCGGGTCGAGAGCACGCTCGACCCCGAAATGGCCGGCGGCTGCGTCCTCGGGGGAGATGGCCGCCTGATCGGGATCCTGCTCGGTGAAGGGGGGGAGAGCCTCGTTCTCGGGGATGGATCGAGGGGTACGCCGGTCGAATTCGGCCTCGAGTCTCCTCCGAATCAGACGCTGAGCGAATCCGGCTGGGTGATCCCGATCGAGGTGGTCGAGTCCTCGGTCCGGAACCTCCTTGTCGTCGGAGCGCCGGAACAAGGGGGCCTCGGCGTCAGGGTCGATCTCAGCACCGCCGCGAAGGACGGCCCACCTTCGTTGGGACCCGGCTTGCCGATCGCGCGGGTCCTTCACGGAAGTCCGGCGGAGACGGGCGGCGTTCGCGCGGGGGACTTGCTGGTCGGATACGGCGGGCTCCCCGTCGTGAGCTGGGACGAACTGAGCCAGCGGGTCGGGGCGACACCCCCCGGCAAGCAGGTCCGCGTCGACGTGATCCGAGCCGGAAGAGCCCTTTCGTTTCAGGTCCGGCTGGCCGATCGAGGGCGCATGCTCTGGCTGGAGAAACAACGTGCCATGGCGGAGGGCCGCGAAAGGATCGTGCGGCGACAGATCGACGGACTCCGCCAGCAGCTCGACTTCCTTCGCCGCCTGGCCCCGGTGCAGTAGTTCGGCCCGACCCCCCTTCTGGACTCCCCTCAGGCAGGATGCTAGCTTCCGCAGATCATGTCGTGGGAGATCACGGTTCCGCTGGGTGGGAGTTCCTACCGCGTCCTGCTGACGGATGTGTGTCTCTGGAGTGCGCTGGATCTACCGGAGTTCCGGTGGAAGCGGGCGGTGCTCGTGACCGACACCCGCGTCGGTCCCCTCTGGTCCCGCCCTGTCATGGAGTGGTTCCGTGGCCGCGGAACCGAGGTCAGGGAAGTTCGCGTTCCGGAGGGGGAGGAGTCCAAGGACTTCCGGCGGCTCCCAGAACTATACGAGCCGTTTCTCGATTTCGACCTCGGCCGGAACGGCTGCGTGGTCGTGCTCGGCGGAGGGGTTGTCGGTGACCTTGGCGGATTCGCGGCCGCCACCTACCTTCGCGGCATCGACCTTATTCAGATTCCCACGAGCCTGCTCGCGATGGTCGATTCGAGCGTTGGAGGCAAGGTCGGCGTGAACCATGGCGGGGCCAAGAACATGATCGGCGCATTCCACCAACCGAGGCTGGTCGTGATATCGCCGGGATTCCTCTCCACACTCGCCGATCCGCACCTGGCGAATGGACTGGCCGAGGCGATCAAGACCGGGATGATCGGGGACCCGGACCTGTTCGTTCTTCTCGAGGAAAAGGTCGAGGCGGTCTGGACGCGGGATCCCGTGGTGATCGAGGAGATGGTCGCGAGGAGCATCTCGGTGAAGTCCCGGATCGTGGCGGAGGATGAGAGGGAATCGGGCGTCCGGATGCTGCTGAACCTCGGGCACACGGTCGGGCACGCGCTCGAGGGAGCGACCGGATTCAGGCTCCGTCATGGAGAGGCGGTGGCGATCGGTCTCGTCGCCGCCTGCCAGCTCTCGGTCCTCCTGGGGATCGCGCAACCGTCCCATCGAGACCGCGTCGAGCGAGTGCTCTCGACCCATCGTCTCCCGACTCGGGTTCGTGGCCTTACGTGGGAGTCGATCCTGCCTTTCTTGAAGAAAGACAAGAAGATACGGGATGGCGACTGGACCTTCGTGTTGACAGGGGGCGTCGGCGATGCTAGGGTCCTCCATCAAGTTCCGCGCACTTCCGTTCGGGAGGCGGTGGCTTATGTCCTCGACTGACCGATGAAGCCGATCCTGGTCTTGAACGGTCCGAATCTGAACCTGCTTGGCGTGCGGGAACCGGAAGTCTATGGCACGGCCACGCTCGGCCAGATCGAAGGAGAGATCCGCGCGGAGGCGAAGCTCCTCGGAATTACACTCGAGTTCTTCCAGAGCAATCACGAGGGGGTCTTGATCGACAGGCTGCAAGAGGGCCGGGGCAGACTCGGGGGGGCGCTCTTCAACCCCGGGGGACTGAGCCACACCAGCATCGCATTGCGCGATGCGGTGGCCGCCGTCGACTATCCCGTAATCGAGGTGCATCTGTCCAACCTGCCGGCCAGGGAAGAGTTCCGGCACGTGGACAGGATCGCGCCCGTCTGTCGCGGGGTCATCATGGGTCTCGGCGGCATCGGGTATCGCGTCGGTCTCCGGGCCCTGGCGGCCCTGGATTCCGGCTCCGCAGGTTCGAAGGGAAGCGAGGGAGGAGCGCATGCGCGTTGAGGAGATTCGACGGCTGATCAAGCTGGTGGAGGAGAGCCAGATCAACGAGCTCGACATATGGCGTCTCTGGACGCGGGTGCGGATCCTCAAGAAGGCGGATAACCACCGGGGGGGTGACACGAGCCATATCGTGGTGGCTTCCGCGCCCGCCGCGACTCCCCCCCCCGCCGCGGCGGCGGCGCAGGCGGCCGATCGAGGGGCGCCGCCCGCGGAGACAGCTCCCGCCCCGGCTCCCGCCGGCAAGGGCGACGCCGCCGAGGAAGCGGGATTGGTTGCGATCCGCTCGCCGATGGTCGGCACCTTCTACCGGGCGCCTTCCCCCAGCTCTCCTGTCTACATCGAGGTGAACCAGCGCATCGAGGTGGGGAAGGTGGTCTGCATCGTAGAGGCGATGAAGCTGATGAACGAGATCGAATCGGAGGTCGCGGGGGTGATCTCTCGCATCCTCGTGCAGAACGGCCAGCCGGTCGAGTTCAACCAGCCGCTGTTCCTCGTGCGTCCGGACTAGGGAGCACCGATGGATTTCCGGAAGATCCTCGAACAGATGATCGAGCAGGGGGCCTCGGACCTGCACCTGAAGGCGCGCTGCCGTCCCACCCTACGCGTGGACGGCAGGCTGGCTCCAATGGATCACGCGCCCGTGAACCAGGAGGAGCTCGAGGAGATCGTCGAGAATCGGCTGACTCCGGAGCAGAAGGAGATCTTCCTGCGCGATCGCGAGATCGACTTCGGTTTCGGGATCGCGGGGCTCGCCCGGTTCAGGTCCAACTTCTACTACCAGCGTGGCACGATCGCAATGGCGATCCGTCACGTCCCACTCGGGGTGCCGGCGATCGAGGACCTGAACCTGCCGACGATCGTCGAGCAGCTTGCGCTGCGTCCAAGGGGTCTGGTCCTGGTGACGGGAACGGTCGGTTCGGGGAAGAGTACGACCCTTGCGTCGATGATCGACTCGATCAATCGGCGCCTCGCCCGGAACATCATCACGATCGAGGACCCGATCGAGTTCCTCCACCGGGACGAGAAGAGCCTGATCAGCCAGCGCGAGATCGGGCTCGACACGGAGTCCTTCGAGGGCGCGCTCCGGCACATCCTGAGGCAGGACCCGGATGTGATCCTCCTGGGCGAGATCCGCGACCGCGAGACGATGTCGATCGCACTCACGGCGGCCGACACGGGGCACCTCGTTCTCTCGACCCTGCACACGATCGACGCGGCGCAGACCGTCAACCGAATCATCTCCTTCTACCCGCCGCACCAGCACGATGAGGTGCGGTTCCTTCTCGCGACGACCCTCCAGGCGGTGGTCAGCCTGCGGCTGATCCCGCGGTCGAGCGGGAAGGGGCGCGTCCCCGCGGTCGAGGTGATGGTGAACACGCCGACTATCCAGGAGTACCTCCTCGACGTGGAGAAGACACTCCAGATCAAGGTGGCCATCCACGAAGGGGTGACGCAGTACGGAATGCAGACGTTCGATCAGTCCCTCATGAAGCTCTACAAGGACGGGCTGATCACGCTCGACGAGGCGATCCACGCGTCGACGAGCCCGACCGAGTTCGAGCTCCGGATCCGCGGGATCCAATCCTCGAGCGATTCCAAGTGGTCGGTCTTCGAAGGGGATAAACAGGACGACCCCGAGGCGCCGGAGAAGCCGCCGGGCGGGGTCATCCGTTTCTGAGGAGACATGTTCCGCAAGATCCTGATCGCAAATCGTGGAGAGGTCGCGCTGCGCGTGATCCGCGCCTGTCGCGAGCTCGGGGTCACGAGCGTGGCGGTCTTCTCCGAGGCCGACGCCGAATCGCTGCACGTTCGGCTCGCCGATGAGTCGGTCTGCATCGGCCCGCCGAAGAGCCGCGAAAGCTACCTGAACATCCCGCAGATCATGTCCGCCGCGCAGATCACGAACGCCGACGGGATTCACCCCGGGTACGGATTCCTTGCCGAGAACGCGCAGTTCGCGGAGGCGTGCGAGGCGAGCGGGATCATCTTCATCGGCCCACCGGTCCACGCGATCCGCAACATGGGGGACAAGGCGATCGCGCGCACGCTGATGCGCGACTCCGGCGTCCCCGTGCTCCCGGGGAGCAAGGGGGTGCTCGAGTCGGCCGAGGAGGCGGCGACCCTGGCCTCGGAGATCGGGTATCCCGTGATCCTCAAGGCGAAGGACGGCGGAGGCGGCAAGGGGATGAGGGTCGTGCAAGACCCGGACGAGATCGAGCGGCTCTACGCGACGGCCCAGGCGGAGGCGCAGGCGGCGTTCAACAGCGGCGCGATGTACCTCGAGAAGTTCCTCGTGCGACCCCGCCACATCGAGATCCAGATCGTCGGGGACACGCAGGGGCACGTCGTTCATCTGGGCGAGAGGGATTGTTCGATCCAGCGGCGCCATCAGAAGCTGGTCGAGGAGGCGCCGAGTCCGGTGCTGACGCCCGCGACCCGCAGGGAGATGGGGCACACGGCAGTTCAAGGCGCGCTCATGATCGGGTACCACAGCCTGGGCACGATGGAATTCCTTTTCGACGAGCCCTCGAGCCGCTTCTTCTTCATGGAGATGAACACGCGGCTCCAGGTCGAGCATCCGGTCACGGAGATGGTGACCGGCCTGGATCTCGTGAAGCTGCAGATCCGGATCGCCGCGGGGGAGGAGCTTCCGTTCGATCAGTCGGGGGTGACGTTCCGCGGGCACGCGATCGAGTGCCGGATCAACGCTGAGAATCCCGATCAGGGCTTTCGCCCGTCCCCGGGGCAAGCGACCTATTTCTACCTGTCGGGAGGACCGGGGACGCGAATCGACAGCCATCTCGTCGCGGGAGCGACGATCTCGCCGCACTACGATTCGATGGTCGCGAAACTGATCACTTTCGGCGCGGACCGTGAAGAAGCGCTCGCGCGGATGTCCCGCGCCCTCTTCGAGGCGCGAATCGAGGGGATCGACACGACGATCGGGTTTCACCGCGCGCTGATGGATCACCCGGACTTCCGATCGGGGCACTACGATACGGGTTTCCTCGATCGGCTCTCGGCCCCGCGGGAGACCACTTCAGGCGAGCCGCCGGCTGTGACGGTCGCGCAGGGCGCGCCCGCTCCGCCGGCAGCTTCCTGATCCCTACCGGGTCACTTTCCAGAAGAAGAATGCGCCGAGCGCCCCGAAGATGGTGTTGCTGATCCACGCGGCCACGAACGGCGGGATCGTTCCGCTGTAGCCGAGCGCTTGTCCCGCCCGGAGGCACGCGTAGTAGAGGAACCCCACAAAGATCGTGGCCCCGATCCCGATGGCGACGCTGCCACCGCGGACGATCCGGAGCGACAGGCTCGCGCCGATCAGGATCATGATCAAGTTCGAGAGCGGGAACGAAGCGCGCAGATGGTAGTCGACCCAGATCCTTCGATCCCGGCCCCCGCTCCCGCGCACCTTCTCGGCGTAGCGCTTCAGGTGGACCATGTTCATCTGGAAGGGGTTCTCCTCCTTGCGGAGGAAGTCGGAGGGGGATTCGCGGAGCGACGAGGTCGAGTAGACCCGGAAGCGGATGGCCGTCTCGATCGAGTCCGCGAACGACCGCAGGTAGCCGTTCTCGAATTCCCATACCCCCTCCTTGTACGACGCCCTCTCCGCGTCGATCCGTCGCGTGAGCAGGTCCCCGCGCAACGTCTGTACCGACACGTTTCGCATCGTCGCCGTCGCGCCGTCGAGGATCTCGATCATATAGAAGTTGCTGCCCTGGCCGAGGTAGCGGACGTTCAGCCGCATCGACTTGTCCTCGGCCTGCTGCCCTTCGATCTCGACCTTGAGGATCCGGGTCTGGGCGCGATACGAGTCGGGCACGAGGATCTCCTCCAACCCGTAGGCGCCCCCCGCCAGGACGAGGCCGCTCACGAGAAGGGGCGCGGCGATCCTGAAGGGGGAGATCCCCGCCCCCTGCATCGCCGTGATCTCGTTCGTACGGCGGAGTTGTCCCAAGGCCAGGATCGCTCCGAGAAGGACCGCGATCGGGAGGACCTGGATCAAGATCACGGGAAGGCCCCAGATGTAGTAGCCGAGCACCAGCCGGAGGGGCGCGTGGCTGTCCACGAAGATGTCGATCTTCTCGAAGGCGTCGACTAGTACGTAGATGCCGAGGAACAGGACGAGCCCGATCAGGCTGTAGAGCAGGAAATCCTGGAGGACGTATCGATCGAGTCGTCTCATCGTCTTTTCTGGCGCCCCGCGGCGATCGTCCAACCGGACCTGGTGACGAGATAGGTCAAACGCGCCCCGAGCAGACCCAGGACGATGTTCGGCAGCCACATCGCCAGCCACGGGGGCATGATCGCGCGGTCGGCCAGCTGCTCCCCCCCGATCAGGCAAAGATAATAGAAGAGGAAGAAGGCCACCGACACGAACCCGACGGCCATGCCGCCACGGCGGGCGCGCATGCCAAGGGGAGCGCCGACGAGCACGAAGATGATGCACGCGAACGGGATCGAGAACTTCTTCTGAATCTCAACACGGAACCGATCGATCCTCTTGCGAATCCCCTCAAGCTGGCTGAGCTGGACCTCGACGTCCTCGATCCTGCGCCTTTTGTCCACCGAGATGTCGTGCGGGGAATGTGGGCGCTGGTGGCGGCCGGTCAGAACCCCCGCCACGCCCGCGAGCGTCTTGGCGATGAGCCCGCGCTTCTGCTTCTCGGGGTGGATGTCGGGCAGGTCCCGGACGCTTTTCAACCCGATCCGGGCGAGCGACGAATCGATCTGCGTCTGCGTGGTGCGCAGGTCCACCCGGAGGTTCTCGATCTCCCTGTTCATCAGTTCGACGGACATCTCGCGGTCGCCGCGGCTTCGGGCCGACGCCCGCGCGAGGGCCTGCGTGGCGCCGCTCAGGACCATCACTTCCTCGTTGAACGCGAGGCGGTGGTACCGCCCGGTCGGGTCGTTCGGATCCGCCTCGTGGATCTCACCACTGCGCAGATCGAGGGAGATCGCGTTCTGGTCGGGGAGAAAACGCAGCTCCCCCTCGTTCGCGACGATCGTCCTGGGCGAGCTCCGGTTCTGGGTCGCGTCGATGATCAGGACGTCGCGCATCTCGCCGGTGCGGTCGTTCAGCTTGCGGATGAAGAGGTTGTAGCCCTCGAAATCGTCGATGAAGACCCCTTCTTGGATGTGGGCCGTCGGACGGATCCGGTTGATGTCGGTGACGAGATTGGCGAAAGCATGATTCGTATCGGGTAAGATGTAGTTGTTGAAAAGGGCGAGCGCGACCGCGACCAGAACCGAGATCACGATTGCCGGGACCATCGCCGAGAACAGATTGATGCCGCTCGCGCGCAGGGCGGTGATCTCGTTGTCCTGGCTCATCTGGCCGAAGGCCATCAAGGCCGCGACGAGCACCCCGCAGGGGACCGAAAGGACGACCATCCATCCGAGCCCGAGGACGAAGAGCTTGCCGACCATCCAGGCCGCGATCCCCTTGCCGAGGATGAGATCGAGATAGTCGATGAGCATCTCTAGGGTGAGGAGGAACGTCACCACGGAGAATCCGAGCAGGAAAGGGCGCACGAGCGAACGCCCAACATATCGGGAGAGGATCCCGAACGGGACCAGCCGTCTTGACGTCAACCAACCCTCCGTGTGTAATCGCCAAAGGCCAGAGTCCTGGGTCGGGGACCCTGGAGATCAGGGCCGGAGTATATACCGCCCGTGAAGTCCGGGGAGGCTGTTGTCCATCAGCGACGCGAGCAATCCGTGTTTCCCCACAAGACCCGGATCGCCCTGATCCTGGCTGTGGTCGCGGTTTCGGCGACCGCGACCCCGCTCCTCGGCCAGGAGACCCAGTACTTCGGCCTTTGGAGCCTCTCCCCGAGCGATGCAGGCGACGGGGATCTCTTCCTGTACCGGGCGGCCCTCCGGTATCACGCTCGATCAGCCCTCCGCGCGGCGGGGATCCTTCCCGACGTCTTCCGCGTCAAGGAGGACTCGCTCGGCCTGCGGTCCGATCGATTCGATGATTTTCTCGTCCTCCAGGACAGCGTCGGACTGGGCTGGATGCCCCCGGTCTGGATTCGCCCCCGAAGCCGGAACGACGTCACGAGGCAGGTGACGGTGGACCTCGATTCCTCGAAGGTCGAGGAGGCCACCTTGCTGCAGGGGAAGCCCATTTCGCGGCCGTTCAAGATCGGGATGGCCGACTACCTCGACACGATGACGCGCCGCAACTACCGCTCGATATGGAAGAGCAAGGCGGAGCAGGGACTCCTGTCGATCGAGAAGAACCCGGGCGGCTCCGGTGGACTCGTCAACATCCCGATCCCGGTCCCGGTTCCCAGCGCGCTCCGCGGGCTCGTCGGCGAGGGGAAGCCCAACCTCCAGGTGCGCGGGAGCGAGCGGATCACGTTTGCGGGGACGAGCCGGTGGTATCCGGACCAACCGGTGACCGAGTTCCAGCAGAAGCAGTCGAAGTTCCCGCAACTCGAGATGAAGCAGGAGCTGAACCTGCAGCTCACGGGAAACATCGGGAACAAGGTCTCAGTCGACGTTGACCAATCGAGCCAGGCGACGACCCCCCTCTCCAACAACATCAAGATCCACTACAAGGGCTACCGCGACGAGATCGTGCAGAAGGTAGATCTCGGCAACACGAGCCTCTCGCTCCCCGGCACCCAGTACGTCACGTACAGCGGGCAGCAGCAGGGGCTGTTCGGGATCAACGCGCAGGCGCTCGTCGGCGACGTCGAGGTGACCGGAATCCTGAGCAAGCAGCAGGGGAAGAACGACACCCGCACCCTGACCAAGGGAGCGGAGATCCGGACCTTCACGATCGAGGACTACCAGTACAAGCAGGGGAAGTTCTTCTTCCTCACCGATCCGGACGGAGGCTCGATGACCGACGCCCCCTATCCCAATGGGGTCGGGGCCCTGGTCGATGGAAGCGTCGAGGTCTGGGTCGACGACCGCAACGGGTACAACAACCTCGAACAGGGTACGACGCCCGCCTACGTGACCCTTGACGGGCGGGTGCGCTCGGTGAGGGACAGCATCGGAGCGGGGCATGCGGCGACCGGGGACTTCTCGCGGCTGACGATCGGCGACGACTACACGATCCAGAACGACGTTTATACGGGCTACCCGGTCCTGATCTTGAACGACACGCAGGTCCTCGACAACCAGATGACGAAAGCGATGGCGGTCAGGTACCGGACCTCCCATCCCGCCGATGATCCCGGCGGAAATCTCGGAACGAACCCGGATACGCTTGTCTTGAAGCTGATCCGGCCGGCCGCCGCGATGGGCGGGACGCGGCCGACCGACCTCACGCAGGGGATTTTCGCGGCCGCGGCAAAGCTCGAGCTTCGCAACGTCTATGACCTCGGAAGCAACCTCTCGCCGGAAGGATTGGTGGTGCGGATCCGGCGCAAGACGACGATCGGAGGGATCACGAATCCCGATCAGGCCGTCGACCCGACGGATCCCGCGAAGTCGTACACGTTCCTCCAGATTCTCGGTCTCGACTTCTACACCGAATCCGGTGAGTCCCGGTCCCTCGGTTCGGACGGCAAGATCGATCGGGGGAGGATCAGCTACGACAGCGGCTACGTGATGTTTCGCGAGCTGCAGCCCTTCGCTCCGACCCCCGACGACAGCCTGCGGCGCATGGGCGCTCCCGATCCCGCGCGGCCCACGATGATCCTGGACCGGGCCCCGGAGATCTACCGGAGGGACTACTGGACCGAGTACGACGCGAACCAGGTCTCGAAGTACCAGTTCGAGGTGACTGCGAAGTCCGCGGTCTCGACGATCGTGCTGAACGCGTTCAACCTCCTGCAGGGCTCGGAGGTCGTCACCGCGGGCGGGCGCACTCTCGTGCGGGACCACGACTACACGATCGACTACGACACGGGCGAGATCCAGATCCTCGATGCCGCCGACGTGCGGGACACCGATGAAATCCGCGTCAGCTACAGCTACGTTCCCTTTGGGGCGGGCGCGCAGAAGACCCTGATGGGGACCGCGTTCCGGTTCCGTCCCCAATCGAGCAAGCTCGGCCTCTCGACGACCTGGATCTACGAGGGGAGGGGAGCGCCGGGGACCGAGGGGCTGCGGCCGCGCCTCGGTCAGGAACCGACCCGCACGGTCGTCGGGGAACTCGCCGCGAGCTACAAGTCGGACTCGTGGCTGCTCACTTCGCTCGTGAATGCGCTCCCGGGCGTCAAGACGGATCAGAAGAGCAGTTTCTCGGTGGACGCCGGGGTCGGCCTGTCGTTCCCGAACCCGAATACGCGCAACCAGCTCTATGTCGATGACTTCGAGGGCGCGAAGGATGTCTTCGAGGTGCAGATGAACCGGACCGCCTGGAAGCCTTCCGGAATCCCAGTGAACGCTCCGGGGACGACCGATGCCGGCAAGCTGGAGCATCGGGGGGAATGCTGGTGGTACTCGCCGCGATCCGCCGTAAAGGAAGGTGACCTCCAGCCGACCCAGTACTCAAAGGGGGGTCTCGCCGATACCGAGAAGGACAACAATCGATCGATCCTCGAGCTCCATTACTTCCCGCGTGGATTCGACGACGCGACGCGTGACAGCTCGTGGTGCTCGCTCGTGCAGCCGCTCTCGCAGCGCGGGACCGATCTCTCTCGCGCGCAATTCCTCGACGTATGGGTGAACGACTTCATCCCCTACGATCACCAGGCGCAGCGGAAGGGGAAGATCCACGTCGACATCGGGGTCGTCTCGGAGAACGCGATCTGGCAGAAGGTCGTGCCGGACGACCAGCCGGGGCATCTGTACGACCCCCAGTTCCACTACGACGCGCATCAGCTCGTATCGGGCCAGGATGGTTTCGACACCGAGGACGTCAACCACGACGGCCAGCTCGACGTCCCCTCGAGCGGGGCTGGCGAGGATACCGGGCTGGATCGAAAGTCGGACCAGCAGGAGGCCGGATACGATCCGTCGGGCAATCCGGATCCCGCGGACGACAACTACTCCTTCCAGGAGGGGAAGGACGAGGGGATTCGCGAACTGGGAGGGATCGACCAGCAGGGGGTCGCCGAGAGGCTGGGCATCTACTCGAAGATCAATGGGACCGAAAAGAACGGACGGCTCGACACGGAGGACCTGAACGGAAACCAGATCCTCGACACCGACGAATCGTATTTCGCGTTCACGATCAACCTGCACGACACGACCAACGTCGAGTTCGAGTCAGGACGGGCCCCGTACCAGGACGCGAAATACGCGGGGTACACGCGGGGTTGGCGGCGCATCCGGATCCCGTTGACTGCCGACAACTACACCGCGAGAAACTCCCCGGCATGGGACCAGATCCGGCACATGAGGATCTGGCTCGATGGCTTCGACAAGGAGACGCGGGTTCAGATCGGCGGGATCGAGGTCACCGGGAACCGCTGGCTGGCGGGTCCGATCCGTCCGAGCCATCCCGACTCGTCCTTCTCGCTCGCACCGGGAGAGGATTTCTTCCCCGCCGTGCTCAACAACAAGGACAACTCGACCTCGGAGTACACCCCTCCGCCGATCAGCCTGAAGACGACGCAGAACGTCCAGGAGCGCGAGCAATCGCTGACGCTCGAGATGCGCAACTTTCAGCCGAATCACGTCGGCGTCGTGTACCGGACGTTCGCGACCCCGCAGGATTTCGCGAGTCTTTACAAGACGCTGGAGTTCTACACGAACCGACGGATCCGCGAAGGACCGACGCCCGACTCGCTCCTCCTCTTCGTCCGCTTCTCGCGGAATGCTGCGACCGAGGAGCAGAACTACTACGAATACGAGGCTCCGATCGAGGACGGCTGGGCGCTCCGCAGGATCGACCTCGCGGAGATGTCCCGGATTCCCGTGAGGGCCGACACTTTGAGGACTTCCCAGTGGATCCCCGGAAACGTGGTGATCACGCGCAAGGGCAACCCGAGCCTGACGAGCGTTCAACGGATCACATTCGGTTTGATCAACAAGGGCCAGACCCCGATCGAGTCGGGTGACGTCTGGATCGACGAGCTGCGGCTCGGTTCCGTCAAGCGGGACACCGGCAAGGCGACGCGTCTCGCGTTCTCCGCGAATCTGGCGGACCTGGGAAACGTGAACCTGAACTACCAGCAACAGGACGCGGATTTCCTCCGCATCGGCAGCGACCGCGGGAGCGGAACGACGCAGACCGGCATCGCGGCGAGCACGCGCATGAACCTGGATCGGTTCGTCGGGGGGACCGGGCTCAAGATCCCCGTGAGCTATTCGGTGAACATGAGCCGGCAGGTCCCGAAGTTCCGGACGAACAGCGACCTGGTGCTGAAGACCGCGACCGATCGCGACATCACGGAATCGCAGACGAAAGACTTCTCGTTCAATGCCCAGCGGAACCGATCATCGAACCCGCTCCTCCGCTACACGATCGATGCGGTCAGCTTGAGCGGGCGGCTGGGGAGCAGCATCTCGGACACTCCGGATTCCCGCGACACGACGCTGACCCGTTCGGGGTCGGTCCAGTACACCCTCCCGATCCAGGGCGGACCGCCGATCCGGATCTACAAGAACACGACCCTGCACCTTCTCCCGACGAGCCTTTCGATGAACGTGACCGGATCCCAGCAGAAGGAGAAGGAGTTCCGCCGCCGGAACGGGGACCTCAATCAGCCGTACGATCCGAGCCGGGATCTGACGACGCGGAACGGGTCGATGACCTGGTCGACCGGACTGCGACCCATCGACGCGATCAACTACACCTTCGATCAGGGGCGCGATCTGCGGCTCGGGACGGCGCCTGGGCGGTTGATGGGTCTTCGCATCGGGACGGAGATCTCCCGACGCCACCAGCTGACCGCCAATCAACAGGTGCCGATGTTGAACGGGGCGTTCACGCCGAAGGTCGCATGGACGGGGAGCTTCGACGGCCGCTTCAACTCGCTCCAGACGGGAAGCGCGGTCAACGAGCGGAGCAACAACTTCAGCAACTCGAACACGCTGACGTTCTCCGGGAGCATCCCGCTGGATCGCATCATGAGACGTATCGTGACGATTGGAGCGGGCCGGGGACGCGACGAGGGTGCAGGCAAGGACCACATACTTCGGGACGTGGGAGACAACGGATCTCCCGACATGGGCAACCCCGGGGAGCCGCCGGACACGAGCGGCGTCCCACCCGAGATTCCGCCGATCGAGCCGCGCGGCTCGGCTGACGGCGGGGGCGGACGCGGAGGCGGGGAAGCGTTCCTCAACGTCTTCTCGGTCGGCGGGATCGCCGCTTCCTACACGATCAACTCGACGAGCTCGCTTGGGCTCATCTCGGGCAATCCTTCGATTCCATACCAGCTCGGTCTGACGCGAAACACGGGAGGCGGCTTGCGTCGACTAAGGTCGATCGAGGGGGGGACGATCAGCCCGAACAGCTCGAGCGGCGATCGCCGCGATCTGAACCTCTCGACGGAGGTGAAGGTCCTCTCCGAGATCCGGATCGGGATGACGTATCAGCAGGGCTACCAGAGCTCCTCCTCGAACGGCGGAGGGTCGACGAATCGCAGTCGGCGCTTCCCGGATCTTGACATCAACTGGGGGAGGATCCACCGGAAGCTCGGCATCGACAAGTTCGCCAAGGACCTGAGGGCGAGCACGCGCTACACGCGAGAGGTCCACGAGACCGGGACGAGCACGGTGCCGAAGGATCGTAAGGAGACGACGGTCTCTTTGCGTCCCCTCCTGAGCATCGACGCCACGCTGAACAACGGTGTCACCACGAAGCTGACCTCCTCGTACAGCTCGTCGAGGATGGAGCAGTTTGGGATCACCCACAGTCTGACCTTGACGAGAAGTCGCGCGGTCCAGTTGAACATGCGGCGAACGCTGAACCTGAGCCGAATGGTCACGAACCCGCTGACAAAGAAGAAAAGCAAGGTGACGTCCAAACTTGACCTTTCCGTCAGCCTCGATCTGTCGGACGATGTGAGACGGAGCGGGCCAATCGGCAGCCTCGTCGTTCTCGAGGACCGGGCGAAGTATGCCCTGTCGACCACCGGGGGCTACAACATCACGCAGAACGTGACGGGGAACGCCGGCTTGTCCTTCGGCCAGGACAGCGATCGAAAGAACAAGACGAGGACGGCCCGGTACGTGAGCGTCTCCGTATCCGCCGCATTCAACTTCTAGAGGAGAGGCGGGGACTCGATGCCGGTTCGGCTGGTGGTGGCACTGATGCTCACGGTCCCAATAGCATCCGGCAGCGCGGCGGCCGGCCTCCCGGATTTCCCGGCGGGTCGGGCCTGGGAGTTCCTGAACGCCCAGTGCGCGTTCGGTCCGCGCATCCCGGGGACGGATGCCCATGCGAAGTGCCTCGTTCTTCTGGAGAAAAGCCTGAGGGACGCGGGGGGCGACGTCTCGCTGCACCGCTTCCGGACCAAGACCGACGCCTCTCGGGATTCCATCGCCATGACGAACCTGACCGCGCGATTCGGCCCGCCGGGCGCTCCGGTCATTCTGGGCGCTCACTGGGACTCGCGCCCGTGGGCGGACCAGGACCCCGATTCCTCGAAGCACGCGACCCCGATCCTCGGCGCCAACGACGGGGGGAGCGGCGTCGCTGTTCTTCTGACCCTCGCCGAGATCATGAAGAGCAACCCGCCGCCGATTCCCGTCGAGATCGCCCTGTTCGATGCAGAGGACCAGGGGCGCGCCAGGAATCCGGACGGGTTCCTGCTGGGGTCCCGGGAATACGCGGGCCGGCTGCTCTCCCGACCCCGCGCGGTCGTGGTGCTCGACATGGTCGGGGGGCAGGACCTCCACATCTGCCGCGAGGGCTACTCCGAGCAGGCTTCGGGGTGGCTGAACGACATTCTCTTTTCGAGGGCGCGCGAACTTCGCCTGACGGGGTTCGAGGACCGGGTCGGCTACTCGGTTCTGGACGACCATTACCCCTTTCTGGAGCGTGGGATACCCGCTGCCGATCTCATCGACATGGACTACCGTCAATGGCACACGATCGGCGATGTCCCCCGCGCGTGCTCCCCGGAAAGCCTCGGGCAGGCGGGTCGGCTACTGATTGACGTTCTGTATGGGGGTTCGCTAGAGTAGGAGCTTGATTGGGCAAAACCCTTGCGGGCCGGGGGATGGTGTCTTAGTGTACGCGGGGCGGGAATTGTCCCGCCTTTTGTTTCCATGCTGATCAGACTCGAAGAATGGGAAGAAATCCTCCGCCCCATCCTCGAAGAGGAGGCGGCGGAGTTGGTCAAGGCTCAGGTCCAGAGGGGTCGTAGTAGCCTGTGTCTTCGTTTCTTCGTGGATCGGGAGGACGGAATCGGGATCGAGGATCTAGCGCGCCTCAGCCGGAAGATCGGCATGACCCTGGACGCCGATCCGGAGATGGCCGGTAAGTACGAACTCGAGGTCTCGTCCCCGGGGATGGACCGGCCCGTGCGGACCGAAGCCCACTTCCGGCGTTTCGCCGGGGAGCGGGTCCACATCTGGACGGTACAGCCGGTGGATGGGAACAACCATTTCGAGGGGGTGATCCTGGGATGCAATCACGGGATCGCTTCCGTACGAGTCGATGGTCTGGGAACGATGGATTTCGATCTCGCCCAGATCGACCGGGCCGAGCTGCGGCTGGATCCCAAGAGACCCCCGCAGCGCCACCGGGTGGCGGACGGCACCGCATCCGAGAACGAGGTTCCGTAGGATGGCGAATGACGAGATCCTGGAAGCGTTGCGAGGCATCGCCCGCGAGAAGGCGGTCGACAAGCGTCTTCTCATCGAGACCCTGACCCAGGGGATCCTGAGCGCGGCGAAGAAACGTTACGCGACCGCCCAGGACGTGCAGGTCAGTTTCGATGAGGTGACGGGGCAGATCCATGTCCTCGTGTACAAGAAGGTCGTGCCTGTCGCCATCGATCTCGGCGGCGAGATCGATCTCGACGACGCGAAGAAGCTGAAGCCCCGCGCGAGGGTCGGGGACGTCGTCGCAATCGAGGCGCCGATCGCAGAGTTCGGCCGCAACGCGATCCAGACGGCAAAGCAGGTCCTCGTCCAGAAGGTCCGCGAGGCCGAGCGCGAGAATGTCTTCAGCGAATACATCGACCGCAAGGGCCAGATCCTGTCGGGGAGCGTGCAGCAGATCGATCGCGGCAACGTGATCGTCAGGGTCGGCAAGACCGAAGGGATCATCCCCTACCGCGAGCTGATCAACCGGGACCGATTCAAGATCGGAGACCCGGTTCGAGCGCTCTTGAACGAGGTCGACAAGGATCAGAAGGGGCCCCAGCTGCACCTGTCGCGGACCCATCCGGAATTCGTCCGGAAGCTCTTCGAACAGGAGGTTCCCGAGATCTTCGAGCGGGTCGTGGAGATCCGCGCGATCGCCCGCGAGCCCGGCTCGAGGACGAAGATCTGCGTCGTCAGCCACGACGATCGCGTCGATCCGGTCGGGGCCTGCGTGGGGATGAAGGGGTCCCGCGTCCAGAACATCGTGAAGGAGCTGGGGGGGGAGCGGATCGACATCGTCCCGTGGAGCGCAGATCCGAAGATCCTCGTCAGCCGTGCCCTGTCGCCGGCACGGGTACTCGACGTGATCTACGACGAGGCGAACCGCAAGGCGACCGTCGTCGTCAGCGACGATCAGGTGCCCCTGGCGATCGGCCGGGGAGGTCAGAATGCCCGGCTCGCGGCGCGCCTGACGGGTCTGCAGATCGGTCTGGTCAGCCAGTCGCAGATCGAGGCGCAGAAGGAGGAGGAAGCGGGGGTTCCCGACATCGATCTCGAGTCCCTGACGAGGGAGCTCGGACCGAAGCTCGTCGAGAAGCTCGTCAAGAGCGGCAAGGAGACGCTGCAGGACGTCATGAAGACGTCGATCGAGGAGCTGATGGAGATCCCCGGAATCGGGGAGAAGACCGCATCGAAGCTCCTCCAGACAGGCGCGCAGATCCTCGATCAACGGGCGTCGGAGCAGCAGAGGCTCGCCCGCGAGGAAGAGGCCGGCCGGGCCGCCGAGACGGAGGCGGTAGAGGTCAAGGAAGTGGAAGGTCAGGAAGATCTGGAAGAGCCCGCCGACAGCGGCGAGGAGTTGGCCGAGACCGAAGTGGCCGACGAGACCGGGGAGAGCGAAGAGAAGGGCGAACCGATCGGAGACGACGCCGGAGAGGAGACCAAGTCCCCATCCGCCACCGCTACGGATCGGAATACGGATGATCCGGAAGCGGGGAAGGAAACCGGAGGGGACGGCGAATGAAGATTCGAATCTATCAGCTTGCGCGGGATTTGCGGGTATCCAGCGACGCGCTGGTGAACATGATCACCGAGCTCGGTGGGGACGTGAAGAGCCACATGAGCGCGGTCGATGAGGAAATCGTCGCCAAGATCCGCGCCCGAATCGCCCAGACGCGCGAGTCCGTGCGCAAGGACGACGAGCGCAAGCAGCAGATCCGCGAGGGGATCGAGAAGACGACGAAGGAGAAGGATCAGGCGGCCCGCAAGCCGCCGGTCGCCCACGTCGCGCCGATCGCCGTTGCGCCGGAGCCGGTGCTGCAGCCTCCTCAGCCGAGACCCGCGGTCCGCGCCCCCGAGACGCCGGGAACGTGGCGCCCGCCGGTCACGCCCCCGCCGCCGCCGCAGATCCCGCAGAGGGGCCCTCGCGGAAAGCGCAAGAAGGGCAGGACCGCGGTCGACGAGAAGCTGATCCGCGAGACCATCAAGAAGACGCTCGCCCCGGTCGACGTTCGCAGGACGCCGAAGAGGCGCCGCCGCCGCGAAGAAGGCGGGGCCGAAGGAGCTGAGGCGGCGACGACCCTCAAGGTGACCGAGTATATGACGGTCGCCGAGCTCGCGTCGGTGATGGAGGTGAATCCCGCCGAGGTCGTGGGCACGTGCATCCAGCTCGGGATCATCGCCAACATCAACCGCCGGCTCGACAAGACGGAGATGAGCGTCGTTGCGGGCGAGTTCGGCTTCGAACTCGAGTTCGTGCGCGAGTATGGCGAGGAGACCCTGCAGGAAGCAGCCGCGAGCCAGGAAGGGACGTTCGAGAGCATCCCGCGCCCGCCGGTCGTGACCGTGATGGGTCACGTCGACCACGGGAAGACGAGCCTGCTCGACTACATCCGCAAGACGCGCGTCGTCGCGGGCGAATCGGGCGGGATCACGCAGCACATCGGCGCTTACGCGGTGAAGCTGCCGCGGGGGCAGGTCGCGTTTCTCGACACCCCCGGTCACGAGGCGTTCACGGCGATGCGCGCGCGCGGGGCCCAGGTCACGGACATCGTGATCCTCGTGGTCGCGGCCGACGATCGGGTGATGCCGCAGACCCTGGAAGCGATCAACCACTCCCGCGCCGCGAACGTGCCGATCGTGGTCGCGATCACGAAGATCGATCTGCCCGGCGCAAATGCCGAGCGGATCCGGGCAGAGCTGGCCGAGGCCGGCGTCATCGTCGAGCAGTATGGCGGCAAGACCGTCTGCGTCGAGGTTTCGTCGAAGACCGGGCAGGGGATCGATCAGCTCCTCGAAATGCTCCTCCTTCAGGCCGAGTTGCTGGAGCTCAAAGCCGAGCCGACCCGTCCCGCGAGCGGGGCGGTGATCGAGTCGAAGCTCGATCCCGGCAAGGGGATCATCGCCACGGTCCTCGTCCAGAACGGGATGCTTCGCGTCGGCGATCCCTTCGTCTGCGGACCGCAGTACGGGAAGGTCCGTGCGATGGTCGACGACGCCGGGCAACGGGTCCGCGAGGTGGGGCCCTCGACGCCGGTCGAGGTCTGGGGATGGTCGGGACTTCCCGCAGCGGGCGACACATTCCACAAGATGCCGTCGGAGCAAGAGGCGCGCGACATCTCGACGAAGCGCAGCCAGATCCATCGCGAACACGAAATGCGCCTGAGCCGCCGCCGCACGCTGCTCGACATCAGCCAGCGAATCAAGCAGGGCGAGGTCCTCGGACTGAACCTGGTCCTCAAGGGGGACGTCGCGGGGTCGGTCGAGGTGTTGCGGGACTCGCTCGAGAAGCTCTCGACCCCCGAGGTTCAGGTCCGCGTGATTCATCAAGGAGTCGGCGCGATCACTGAAGGAGACGTCCTGCTGGCGGCGGCGTCCGACGCGATCGTAGTCGGGTTCCATGTCAAGCCCGACGCGAAGGCGCAGGGGGCGATGCAGGCCGAGAAGGTCGACGTGCGTCTCTACACGGTCATCTACGAGATCGTCGACGAGGTGCGGAGCGCGATGAGCGGACTCCTTGCGCCCGAGATGATTGAGAAGACGACCGGCACGGCCGAGATCCGGCAGGTCTTCCGGATCTCCCACGTCGGCGCGATCGCCGGCTGCATGGTACAGATCGGGACGGTGCATCGAAGCGATACCGTCCGCCTGTTGCGCGGGGGTGAGAAGGTCTGGCAGGGGAAGATCGCCTCCTTGAAGCGGATCAAGGACGACGCCCGCGAAGTTGCGGCGGGATTCGAGTGCGGCATCGGTCTCGAGGGACACGATGACGTCCGCGCCGGCGATCTGATCGAGACCTTCATCATCGAGGAGGTCGCCCGCAAGCTCGAGTAGGATACCCACGCTCATGACGGCAGACGGCAGGACGCGGATCTTCTACGGCGTGGGGCTTCTCGAACTCCACTTGCCCTACAGCCGTTCCCTGAAGGACAAAAGGGCCGTCCTGAAGAGCCTCAAGGACCGAGTAGCGGAACGCTCTCGGGTTGCGGTCGTCGACGCCGGTTCACAGGACCTCTGGCAGAGCGCGACGCTCGGCGTCTGCTGCGTCGGGCGGGATGACGGCACGGTGCGCAACGCGCTGTCCCAGATCGAGCGGACGGTCGAGGAGGAGGACAGGGTCGTGATCCTCACCTTCGAGAAGCGGATCGGGAACCTGGGCGGAGACGAGTACGAGGTGGACGAATGACGCAGATTCGCGCGGCGCGCATGGCCGAGGTGGTCCGGGAACAGGTCCAGGACATCCTGCAGCACCATCTCTCGGATCCGCGTCTTTCTTGGGTCAGCGTCGTGCGGGTCGATCTCTCCCCCGACATGGCGTACGCGAGGATCTACATCTCGGTCCTTGGGGATGAATCGGCGCAGGAGGCCTCCCTGCGCGTGCTGCACGGGGCGAGGTCCGCAGTGCGCACCGAGCTGGCGCACCGGATCCGGATGCGCAAGGTCCCGGAGATCACGTTCCGGGCGGACCACTCGATCGAGTACAGCGTGCGGATCCAGAACACCCTGAAGGACCTCGGGTTCGATTCCGGCGTGCCGCGCGATGCGGGGCCTCCGGCGGAGGACGACGAGGAATGAGCGGGTTCGTCATTCCCGTCCACAAAGAATCGGACTGGACGAGCCACGACGCGGTTCATCGGCTGCGCGCGATCCTCGGCGTCCAGGAGGTCGGTCACGCGGGGACCCTTGATCCGTTCGCGACCGGGATCCTCCTGTGTGGGGTGGGGCGCGGGACGAAGGTCCTTTCCTGTCTCATGGACCTGCGGAAGGACTACGTCGGGACGATGCGGCTCGGGCGAATCACCGATACGGGGGACGCAACGGGCGCAACGATCGAGGAACGCCCGGTGACGGACGTCACCATCGAGCGGGCCCGGTCGGTGGCCGCCCGGTTCGTCGGCGTGCAGGACCAGGTGCCCCCGATGATGTCCGCGATCAAACGCCAGGGGAAGCGTCTCTACGAGCTTGCGCGCGCCGGAATCGAGGTCGAGCGGCCGCCGCGGACCATCGAGGTCGATCTCTTCGAGATCGGGGAACTTGCCGGGGAGATGATCCGCTTCCGGATCGTCTGCGGAAAGGGAACCTACGTTCGCGGGATCGCGCGCGATTTCGGCGAGGCCCTCGGCCCCGGCGCGTGCGTCGAGACGCTGCGCCGCAAGGCAATCGGGGGCTTCGACGACGATCGCGCGATTTCCCTCCTGGGGGATCGAGAGGCAGTTGCGGAAACCTGCCGGGCGGCCGCCATCGGACTCGCTGAGGCGCTCGCTCACGTCCCCGCGCTTCACTTGATTCCGGACTGGGTGCGCCGCGTGCGGAGGGGCGAGCAGCCCCCGTGGCCCGGAATTCAGGAGCGCGAGACTCCGGAGAGGGATCGATATTGCCTCCTCGGCCCCGGCGGAGACCTGATCGCCCTCGCATCGCTCGAGCCCGTCCCCGGTCCAATCGATCGCTCCTGGCGCGATTCCTGGGAGCTCAAGCTCGACCGTGTCCTCTGATGCTCTGCCATGGCTCGGCGAGTACCTCGCGACCGTCGGCGTGTTCGACGGCCTGCACGTCGGGCATCGCGCGATCATCGATTCGCTCCTGGGCGCGTCGCGCGAAAGCGGTCTCCCGGCGGTCCTCTTCACGTTCGATCCGCGGCCCGTCAAGGTCTTCGCGCCGGCGACGCCGCCCGATGAGCTGACGCCTCTTCCGAGAAAGCTGCGGCTCCTCGCCGAAGCGGGAATGGAGCGCGTCACGGTCCTGCGCTTCTCGCACGCGTTCGCGCGGGTCGAGCCGGAGGACTTCCTCACCAAGGTTCTAGGAGCAGGCGCGGGCCTGCGGGGGATCTGGGTGGGCCACGATTTTCGATTCGGCCACCGCCGCCGCGGAAGCTGGGAGATGCTCGAGGAGGCGGCGGGAACGCTCGGCTACCGCGCGGTAAGGATCCCCGCCGTAGAGCAGGGCGGACTTCCCGTCAGTTCAAGCCGGGCCCGCGAGGCGCTGCGGGGCGGCAAGATCGAGGAGGCGGCGGCGATGCTGGGTCGTTGGCCGGACCTGGAAGGCAGGGTCGTCACGGGTCGGGGAGAGGGAAGCCGGCTCCTGTTCCCGACCGCGAATCTCGACCTGCCGGCCGCTCAGTGCCTCCCCTCGCCCGGGGTCTATGCGGGGGAGGTGGAATGGGACGGTCGATGGCGATCTGCGGTCATGAATCTGGGGCGCCGCCCGACGCTCGGCCGGCAAGAGATGCTCCTCACGGAGGTCCACATCATTGATTTTGAAGGGGAACTCGTGGGTCGAAGGCTGCTCTTCCGGATGCGCCGGCGGCTCAGAGAAGAGGTGACTTTTCCTTCCATAGCGGCGCTGAGGCATCAAATAACGGCGGACATTCTTGTTACGCGCGACCTCGCTCGGGGGTGGGGGGATCAGGAATCGGGCTTGCCGAATAGATCTGTTCCTGGTAGTTTGGGGCGTTAGGTCCTGGAAGGATAGGAAGTTGCCCTGTGGAAAGGGGCGGATGTCGGAGGTTCCGGCGTCTCGTTCGGAGGAATGATGTCGCTCACCAAAGAACTGAAGCAGGAAATCATCGGTCGCTACAAGCTCCACGATCTGGATTCCGGTTCGCCCGAAGTCCAGGTCGCTCTGCTGACGGAGAGGATCCGCCAGCTGACGGAGCACTTCAAGCGACACACGACCGACCACCACTCTCGCAGGGGTCTCCTCAAGATGGTGGGTCGCCGTCGCAAGCTCCTCGACTACCTTCGGGACAACAAACAGGATGGCTACAAGAATATCTTGAAGGAACTCGGCCTACGCCGTTAGGGGCCCTTGCCGTTTTCCACCTGTGCCCGAGAGCGGCCGGGCCGGCTTCGGCCTGCTCGATCGTGATACCGGGGGAGAAGAGGAGTTGACCATGGCGCACCAATTCGCCGTTGAGATCGGTGGGCGAACGTATCAGTTCGAAACCGGTCGTGTTGCGAAGCAAGCTTCCGGAGCCGTCCTCGTTCGTTACGGGGACACGGTGGTTCTCGCGACAGTCGTCTCGGCGCGGGAGGAAGCGGCCGACCGCGATTTCTTCCCTCTCGTAGTTGACTACCGTGAGAAGCAGTATGCGGCCGGACGCATTCCCGGGGGGTTTTTCAAGCGCGAGGGGAGGCCGAACGAGAAGGAGATCCTCTCGTCGCGGCTGATCGATCGCTGCATCCGCCCCCTCTTTGACAAGGACTTTCGGTTCGAGGTTCAGGTGCAGGCCGACGTCCTCTCGTCGGACCAGGAGAACGACGCCGACACGCTTGCGTTGGTCGGCACATCCGCGGCCCTGATGATCTCGAACATCCCCTGGGGCGGCCCGGTCGGCGCCGTTCGCGTCGGCAAGATCGATGGGGAGATCATGATCAACCCAACGTGCGAGGAACTCCAACGGAGCACGTTCGACATCGTCGTCGCCGGGACGGAAGACAGTCTCGTGATGGTCGAGGGGAAAGCGCTCGAGGTCTCCGAGGCGGAGTTGATGGAAGCGTTCCGCGCGGCGCGCGGCCCGATCCTCGAGCTGATCCGGATCCAGAAGGACATGGCAAGCGCGGCCGGCAAGCCGAAGCGCGCGTACCAGAAGCGGCAGATGCCGGAGGGTCTCGTCGAGAAGCTGCGGGAAGCGTACAACGCGCGGGTCGGCGAGATCGTGTCCGTGCCAGGGAAGGAGCAGCGCGAGGAGTCGCTCCGGGCGCTGCGCGCCGAGGCGGAGGAGCGTTTCCTCGTCGAGTACCCCGAGACCCAGAAGGCGATCCGCGCGACGCTGGAACTGATGGAGCGCGAGCACCTGCGCACGATGATCCTGAGCGACAACCGGCGCGCGGACGGGCGGCGTCCCGATGAGATCCGTCCGATCACGTGCGAGGTCGGCGTGCTGCCGAGGACGCACGGCTCGGCCCTGTTTACGCGCGGGCAGACGCAGGCCCTCGTCGTCACGACCCTCGGTACGTCCACCGACGAGCAGAAGATCGAGGAGCTGATGGGCCATTCCTGGAAGACCTTCATGCTCCACTATAACTTCCCGCCGTTCAGCGTCGGCGAGGTCAGGCCGAACCGCGGCCCCGGGCGCCGCGAGATCGGTCACGGGGCGCTGGCGGAAAAGGCCATCGCTGCCGTCTGTCCGTCGAATGATGGCTTCCCGTACACGATCCGGATCGTCTCCGATATCCTCGAGTCGAACGGCTCCTCTTCGATGGCGACCGTCTGCGGCGCAAGCCTGTCGCTGATGGACGCGGGCGTCCCGATCAAGTCGCCTGTGGCGGGCATCGCGATGGGTCTCATCAAGGAAGGTGACCGTGTCGTCGTTCTCTCGGACATCCTGGGCGTTGAAGACCATCTCGGTGACATGGACTTCAAGGTGACCGGGACCGCCGAGGGGGTCACCGGAATGCAGATGGACAACAAAGTCGGCGGGCTCGATCTCGCGATCCTAGAGCGCGCGCTGGATCAGGCGCGACGCGGGCGCGAGCACATCCTGTCGGTCATGAACGAGACCCTCTCGAAGCCGCGACCGGAGATTTCGCAATACGCCCCGAGGATCCTGATCATCCAGATCGATCCGGAGAAGATCCGCGAGGTGATCGGACCGGGCGGGAAGATGATCAAGAAGATCACGGACGAAACCGGCTCGACGATCGACATCGAGGACACGGGCCAGATCAAGATCGCCTGCGTGGACGCGGAAGCGGCGCAGCGGGCGGTCGACATGATCCGCAGCCTGACCGAGGATCCCGAGATCGGCCGCGTCTATCGCGGGAAGGTCAAGAGGATCGTCAACTTCGGCGCCTTCGTCGAGATCCTTCCGGGCCGCGACGGGTTGGTCCACATCTCCGAGCTCGAGAACCGCAGGGTGGCGAAGGTCGAGGACGTCGTGCGCGAAGGGGACATGGTTCTCGTCAAGGTGATCGGCGTCGACGAGGACGGAAAGGTCCGCCTGTCGAGAAAGGCGGCCCTTCCCGCCGTGACCGGCAAGGCGTAGGTCGCGGAGGGCGGGGGACGCGCGGGCGACCCCGGTCCGGGAGGCAGCCGTGCGATTCATCCGCAATCTGGACCGGGTCCGGCCGATCGAGAACGTGCGAAAGACCGTCCTCCCCTCGGGGCTCACCGTCCTCGTCGAGGAGGTGCCGCAGGTCCGGAGCCTGACGGTCGGCGTCTGGATCCTGACCGGCTCGCAGGACGAGCCGGCCGAGGACTGCGGGATCTCCCACTTCATCGAGCATATGGTCTTCAAGGGGACGCACCGCCAGAGCGCCCTCCAGATCGCCAAGAGAACCGAGGCGATCGGGGGGCAGCTCGACGCATTCACGTCGCGCGAGCACACCTGTTTCTACGCCCGCGTGTTCGAGGAGCACCTCGAGATCGCGGCAGAGATCCTCGGGGACCTGGTCTCGCGCCCGGTCTTCGAGCGCGAGATGATCGGGCGCGAACGCGGTGTGATCATCGAAGAGATCGAGAGCTACGAGAACAACCCCGAGGAGCAGGCGCACGACCTGATCGCCGAGACTGTGTGGCAGAACCACCCGCTTGGTCGGCCGATCCTCGGAACGCGCGAGGCGATCGCGACCTTCGGCACGCGCGATCTCAAACGCTACCACCGCGAGCATTACACCCCGTCGAACGTCCTCGTCGCCGCTTCGGGGGCCGTGACACTGGAGCGGATGGCGGAGCTTGCCGGGAAGTACCTCGACCTACCGTCCGGACCCTCTCCGAACGGAAGCTTTCCGCTGCCCCGTTTTCGTTCGCGCACGGTCAAATTCGAGAAAAAGGTCACGCAAGTCTCGCTTGCGCTGGCCGGTCGCGGGCCTTCGTACTTCGATGACGCCCGCCACCCTCTCGCAATCGTCAATATGGTGCTCGGCGCGGGGCTGTCGTCGCGTCTTTTCCAGCGGATCCGCGAGGAAGAGGGGCTCGCGTACACGATCTACTCCTTCCTTGACGTTCTTCGGGACACCGGACTGTTCGGGGTCTACATCGGCGTCGCGCCGGAGAACGCGCGGCGATGCCTCGACCTGACCTGCCGCGAGATCCGGAGGCTCAAGAAGACCGGCATCCGCCGGTGGGAACTCGACAGCGCAAAGGCGCAGCTCCTCATGAACCACTTTCTTGCCTACGAGAGCACGTATGAGAGAATGAATCGGATCGCGCAGTACGAGATCTGCTATGGCAAGCAGGCGCCTCTGGATCACATTGTGGCGCGGATCCAGGGGATCGGACAGGATGAGGTCCAGGAGGCGATCGAGCGATTCCTGCAAGCGCATCGTTTCTCGGTGGTGACGGTCGGTCCCGCCGGCGGGGACGATCCGAAAGCGGGCGACTGGGGCTTTTGAAAAGGGGCGAGGACCTGCCAGGGATGGAGGCAAACCGGCCGCTCTCGGTTTCCGTTGCCCGGGTTCGCCCGGGGGCGCGGCTTCCGCAGCGGATGTCGGCTCAAGCGAGCGGTTGGGATCTGGCTGCGTGCATCGAGGCGCCCGTCCATCTGGCGCCGGGGCGCTGGGCGCTCGTCCCGACCGGGATCGCCCTCGAGATCCCCGAAGGGACCGAGGGGCAGGTCCGCCCGCGAAGCGGGCTGGCCGCGCGGCACGGGATCGGCATCGTGAACGCTCCGGGGACGATCGACTCCGACTACCGAGGCGAGGTCTGTGTGATCCTGATGAACTGGGGGAGCGAGGACTTCGTGGTGAACGACGGCGATCGCATCGCGCAGATCGTCTTCGCAAGGGTCGAGCCGGTCCGCATGGAGTGGTCGAGCGCGATCGCCGAGAGCGATCGCGGGGGCGGAGGCTTCGGACATACGGGAATCGGCTCGAAGCCGGGAAGGTCGGTTTGATCGACTTCTCGAGACCAAGACATGGAAAGGCCAGGAGAATGGCGGTCCTGAGATGAGCCGCTACCCGGAAGCCGATCTCGGGCGCGTGCGCACGACCGCGATCGGCAGGCGCAAGAGCCTCGTCGTGGACGCGTCCCTCTATCGACCTCCGACGCGCCTCGGGAGTTTCGAGGCCTTCTGGCAGTCGATGCCGCAATCCCTGGGCGCGGCCGACCTCCGTGCGGTCGTCGGGGCGGTTCTCGCGTCGCGCGGGCGCGGGAGGCCGGTGATCGCGCTCTGCGGCGCCCACGTGCTCAAGACGGGGATGGGGCCGGGGCTGATCACGCTCGTCGACAAGGGGTTGCTCACGGGAATCGGGTTCAACGGCGCGGGAACGGTCCACGACGTCGAGTTGGCCCTGTGGGGAAGGACATCCGAGGACGTCACGGCGGAGCTGCACACGGGCCGCTTCGGGATGGCGCGCGAGACGGCGAAGTTTCTGAACGCGGCGGCGCGGGAGGCGGCGCGGGCGGGTGAGGGGCTGGGGGAGGCGCTGGGTCGCTTGCTTCTGGCCGAGAGGCGCGACGCCGTGCGGCGCAGCGTTCTCGCCGCGGCCTACCGGCGCGGCGTGCCGGTCACGGTCCACGTCGCGATCGGAACCGACGTCCATCATCAGCATCCGGACTTCGACGGGGCAGCGACGGGGGATGCCTCGGCCCGCGATTTCCGGATCCTCGCGGCCTCGCTTCTTGAGATCCGTGGCGGGACCGTCCTCGTCTTCGGCTCGGCTGTCATCCTGCCCGAGGTCTTCCTCAAGGCGTATTCGGTCGCCTGCAACCTCGGCGCGAAGAGGGACGGAATGGTGACCGCGGTGTTTGACTTCATCCGTCACTACCGGCCAATGGAGAATGTCGTCCGGCGCCCGACGCAGGGGACGGGGAAGGGCTACTATCTGGTCGGCCAGCATGAGATCCTGCTGCCCATCTTCTTCCACGCCTGCCTCCTCGGCTGGAAGGAGGGCCGCCGCACGAGGGCGGACGTCGGAAGGCACAAAGTCTTGAAGGGGCCGAGAGTTGCGTCCGATAAGAGCAGAGGCGCCGATCGGAGGTCGCGTTGACCGGGATCAGTGCGGATGTTACTGTGTCCGCGTCCACGCCGAATCAGAATCGAGCGGACATGGAGGTTCGCTTGGACCATGAGGACGGAAATCGTGGCGATTCGTAAGTCCGCTGCCAAGCATGGCTACCGGCCCTTGGATCCGCGATTCCCGCTGCTGATCGCCATCCTTGCCAGCGTCATCGTGGGGTGCGGGGGCGGAACGCACGTGAAGCCCGGCCCCGGATTCACCTACTCGTATCCCGATTCATCATCGATCCTGCCGGAGGTGGACGCCTACCGGGTGCTCGTCCTCGATGAGCTGTCATTGACGATCCTCGGGAGTCCCGAGCTTTCGGGGATCGTGCGCGTCCTCCCCGACGGCACGATCACGGTTCCGGGCGCAGGGCCTGTGTATGTGCTCGGACTGACGATCCCGGAGATCACGGCGAAAGTTACCGAAGCGATCTCGACCGTTGTTCGCTATCCGCAGCTGAGCGTCGGCGTGGCGACCTTCGGGGAGCGTCGCATCTACGTGATGGGTGAGGTGGGCAGTCCGGGGGATCATCCGTACCAGAACGGGATCACCGCCCTCGGCGCGATCGCGGAGGCGGGCGGATTCGCGAACAGCGCCAAGCGAAGCAGCGTCATGGTCCTTCGCCGCCTCGGGCCGGACAAAGCGGTCGCCTTGCGCCTGGATCTGCGCGATCCGCTGAAAGGGGAGAATCTGCAGCACGACATCCGGATCCGGCCTTTCGACATCGTGTATGTGCCGAAGACCTTCATTGCCAGCGTGGACGTCCTGATGGACCAGTACTTTCGGCAACTCGCGCCCCCGTTCACCCTCTACATGGATGGGTGGAACGCGATCCACATGGACCAGACCCACGTGACGGTGGTCGCGCGCTAGAGGTGGACAGGACATGAGCGAAGCAATCGGCCCTGCGAGAGAGACGACGCTCCGCGATTTTCTGTCGGTCATTTTTCGCCGGAGCGCCGTGATTCTCGTGGTCCTCGTCGCGGCGGTCGCGACGATCTTCGTCATGAACGCGTCGACCAAGCCGGAGTACCTCTCGACCGCGCGCGTGCTCGTGAGCCGTGGCGAGCCCCAGAGCGTCTACAACTCGCAAACGAAGCTCCTCCCGTGGGACGAGGAGCTGAACTCGGAGCTCGAGATCGTGCGCAGCTCGACGGTCGGGGAGAAGGCGCAGAAAATCCTGACCGACTCGAACGCCGTCAACTCCGATGGCCTGCCGATCCACTTCGATGCCGAGAACATCACCGCGAGCACGACCGGCAGGGCGAGCGTGGTCCTCGTCAGCTACAAGGCGAACGACCCCATCGAGGCGCGGGAAGCCTTGAGGGCGCTCGTCCGCGCGTACACCGAGTGGCGGACGCAGGAGCGGAGCCTCCCCGTCGTCGACGGGTTCTTCCAGGAAGAGCTGGAGTCCCTGCGAGATCAGCTTTCCCAATGGGAGCAGAGGCGCGCGGATTTCATGGGCGACGAGGGCGTCGTCAACATCCCCGTCGAGCGGGACGCCCTCCTCCGCCAGAAGGATACCGCCTCATCCGATCTAGCTACCCTGCGCTCGAAGCGCGCGGACTATGCGGCCCGGCTCGATGCGGTCCGCACGCTGCAGCAGGAGAAGAAGGTCGATCCCAACGTCGAGATCTTCGGATTCGGCGACCAGGACTATAACGACGAGGACCTCCTCGCGACCCTGCGCAGGGAGCTCGTCGCGCGGCAGGCGGACTACTTCCAGAAGCGGAGCCGGCTGACGGACGATCATCCCGACGTCCGCGCGGCCAAGGACGTCGTCGATCGACTCCAGGCGCAGCTCGACATCGAGGTCGAGAACTACGTTCGCTTCATCGATGCGAGGACCACCGTCACCCAGGCGCGCATCAACTCCCTGGAGGCGACGATCCGCGGGATCGAGGACGAGCTATCCGGCATTCCCGACAAGGAAGTCCACCTCGCGCAGTACGATCGGATCATCGACGCTCTAAGGACCGATTACTCGACGGTCGTCGAGCGGCAGATCAGCGCGAAGGTGGAGCAGACCGGCCGGTCCGAGTGGAGCGTGATCTTGCTGCAACCAGCGGCGAAGGCGCTACGGCAGCGCACGCGCGACTACATCCGCATGGCCCTGGTGCCGGCGTTCGCCCTGCTCTTTGGTCTCGCGATGGCCTTCATCATCGACGGTCTCGATCACTCACTGAAGGATCCTTCCGAGGTGGAGACCCACCTGAAGCTTCCGGTGCTCGGGTCCCTCTCGAAGATCCGGTAGAAGCCCTCGATGTACGAGCAGCACTATGGCTTCCGGGAGGCTCCATTCCAGATCACCCCGGATCCGCGCTTCTTGTATCTGACGAGGTCCCACCGGGACGCCCTTGCATACCTGACCTACGGGGTCACGGAGCGCAAGGGGTTCATGGTCGTGACCGGGGAGGTCGGGGTCGGCAAGACCCTGATCGTTCGCGCGCTGATCTCGTCCCTGCCGGCAAATGTCGCGACCGCGGTCGTGATGAACGCGCGGCTGACCTTCAATCAGCTTCTCTACCTGGCGCTGCTCGATTTCGGGATCGAGATGCCGCGCCGATCGAAGGTCGACCTGCTCCTGAAGCTGCAGGAGTTCCTGCTGGCCCTGAACGCGAAGGATGCGACGGCCCTCCTCGTGATCGACGAGGCGCAGACGCTCTCTCCCGACAGCCTGGAGGAGTTCCGCCTGCTGTCGAACCTCGAGACGGCGACCCAGAAGCTTCTCCAGATCCTGCTGATCGGGCAGCCGGAGCTCAAGGCGACCCTCTCGAAACACTCCCTGCGGCAGCTCCGCCAGAGGATCCCGGGGATCTGCGACCTGTCGCGCCTCCCCCCGGAGAGCGTCGGCGAGTACATCGAGCACCGGCTGAACATCTCGAGCGAGGGGCGCTGCTCCGGTCTCTTCACGCCGGGGGCGATCAACGAAATCACGCGCTATTCGGACGGGATCCCGCGCCGGATCAATCAGGCCTGTGACCGTTCCCTGCTGGTCGGGTACGCTCAAGGTGCCGGCCGCATCGACGAGGAGCAAGCGCGGGCTGCGGTCCGGGAGCTCGAGGAAGGGTTCGTCCGATCTTCGTCGGCGAGTTACCAGGACTATCCGGTCTAGAGGGGACCATGAGCAATATCTTCGACGCTCTCAGGAAGAAGCAGGCGGGCGAGGCGCCGCCGCCGGGCGCGGCCGACTCGCCGTTTCCGTTTCAGCCTGTCGAGCAGGCGACCGGGAAGCCGAAGGACCTCTCCTTCCGGACGATGCGCGAGCTGGAGCACCTTCGCGAGCGGCTCGAACTTGAGCTTCCGCGGACCGGCCGGCGCCTCTTTGCGATTGCCGCTTCGACGGCGGGTGAGGGCGCCTCGACCCTCGGACTCCAGCTTGCACGGATCATCGCCCGCTCGCCGGAGGGGAAGGTCCTGCTGATCGACGCGGACATGGGGAGCTCGGGGCGGTCCCTCTCGCGATCGATCGGGGCGGCGACGGCGAAGCCGGGACTCGCGGACCTCCTCGCGGGAAGAATGGATCTCTCGAAGGCGGTCCTGTCGACCGACGAACCGAATCTCCACTTCCTCCCCTCGGGGTCCGAATCGACGCCGAATCGGGAGGCGATCTCGCCCGAGCGGATGCGGCAGTTCCTGGACGACATGGGGCGGCTCTACCGGATGGTGATCCTCGACTGTCCTCCCGTGCTCATGAGCTCGGAGTCCCCGATGATCGGCGCGTTGACCGAGGGCGTCGTTCTCGTCGTGCGGGCGAATCGGACGCGCCGGGAAGTGACCCAGAGGGCCCTGCTGCTGCTGCAGAGCTCGCGCTGCCGGGTTTTGGGGGTCGTTCTGAACCAGAGGACCTACCCGATCCCGGGTTTCCTCTATCGGCGCCTGTAGCGTCGAAGATAGCCGGCCGATGCACCTCACCTCCTCGAGCGGGTCGATGATCGGCCCACCGGCGTCCGGTCATCTGAGCTTGCAGAGGTGGGTCGACGACAGCGCGTCCGCGCTCCTCAAGTCCGCCGTGGACGACCTTCCCCGATTCTGCGACGCCTACACTCCACACCTCTTCTTCCTCCTCGGAAGCGCCCTGGACGGGGAGCTCTGCGGGATCGTCGGCCCGGCCGGCGAGAAGCGGTTCCTGTCGGACATCGATCTTGGATTCCTGACGAAGATGCGAATCCCGCCCGAGGTCCGGGAGAGGATCGCCGGGCAGGTCGCCGCGCGTGCCCGCGAGCGCGCGGGCGATGGCCCCGCGATGCGGATCGGGTTCTACTACGAAGACGATCTGGCGACGCAGGACCCGCTCCCCGGGCTGATCGCGGCCGTGCAGCAGCCCCGGGTCCTCTGGGGGGATCCGGGAATGCTTCACCGCTTCCGCCTTCCGTCGTATGAGCGGATCCCATCCTGGGAGGCGCGGCGTCTCCTAGCGAACCGCTCGCTCGAATGGGTCGCGTCGCAGGCGGAAGATGGAATCGCGCGGGTTTACGCGGCCGCGAAGCTCATCGCGGACGGAGCGGCGGTGGCGCTCTTCGCGAGAGGGGCGTACCGTGGGGGAGGATTCGCCGCGCGGTGTGAAGCGGCGGGCGACCTGGAAGGTCTCGCCGCCTCCCAGCGCGATCGGATTGCGGCCTGGACCGCGTGGCGGTTGCAGCCGCGTTGCGATTCGACCCCGCTCGGCGGAAGCGTGGACGATGCGATCGCGGGCGAACGGCTTGCGACCGAGGTGTGCGCGTCCGTGATCGACTCGATGCGTTTCGTGGCGCGCACGGACGCCCCGGACGAGTTCCTCGGCCGCGGCGTCGTGCGCGGGCGCGCGTGGGCCCGATCCTGGAAGCGTTGGTTGCGATTCGGTCCGGGCGCGCTCGCACGCTTGGGGACCGCGCCGTTTGTGAAGACCCCGCGCGTCCTGCTCTGGGAGGCGGCGCTCTGGTGCGCGCTCGGCCGTCGCGAGATCGCGGGGCGGATCATCGGGAACCTGGCCGGCCGCGGCGCGGGGGAAGACTCCTCGCTGGAGGTCACGATCGCTGGAATCGGGGAGAAGATGAACCGCGAGGAGATCGACTGATCGATGAGCGCGGGCAAAGATCTCACGCTGGTCTTCCTGATCGATGCGCTCGGCCACGAGCAGGTCGGTCGCGGCGGCTTCCTCGATCGCTTCGTCGCGCCCGAGGCGCGGCCGCCCGTTCGCTCGATCTTCGGCTTCTCCTCCGCCGTTCTGCCGAGCATCTTCACGGGCCGGCTTCCGCGCGAGCACGGGCAGTGGTCGATGTACCGCCGCAACATGGGGGACTCGGTTTTCCAGCGGTACCGTGGCCGGATCCGCCTCGCGTCGATGCTGCGGCGCGGGCAGTGGCGGTTCCGCCAGCTGCTGGCGGCTGAGCTCCGTCGGGGCGGGCTCACCGGTTATTTCGCCCTCTACGAGATCCCGCTCGAGCACATCTGTCTCTTCGATCTCTGCCAGAGGCGGAACATCTACCGCGCGGGCGCATTCGACGGATTCCCAAGCGTCTTCGATCGGCTTCTTCAGGAGAGAATCCCGCATCGCGTGTGGGACTGGACCGTCGACGCGGATCGCGCCTTCGTGGAAATGGAGGAAGCGGCGCGCAACGGTTCGGAGTCCTTCCTGTTCCTCTACACGGCCGATCTCGACTCGACGATGCACATTCACGGGCCGCGCTCGGAGGCGACGACCGCATGGCTGCGCCGGTGCGACGAGCGGATCGGACGCGTGATCGAGGCGGCGCGCGCGAGCGGGCGCAAGGTGCGCCTGCGGGTGTTCGGCGACCACGGGATGGCGCCGATCCGTGGTGAGATCGACATCATGTCGGAAGTTCGGAGGCTCCCGTTGCGGATGCCCCGCGACTACGTCATGTTCCTGGACAGCTCGATGGCTCGGTTCTGGTTCCATACGGAGGACGCGAGGCGACGGATCACCGATCTGCTCGGGCCGTTGAAGGGAGGGCGGTTCGTGTCCGATGAGGAGATGGTCGCGCTCGGCGTCGACTTCCCCGATCACGCGTACGGAGACACGGTCTTTCTGTGCGATCCCGGCGTGCTGATCCTGCCGAGTTTCATGGGACACGAACCGTTGCGCGGGATGCACGGCTACCATCCGGACGACATCGATTCGTACACGACGCTCCTGGCCGATCCGCCGCCGGCAAGCCCGCCTGGATCGATCCTCGACCTGGGATCGATCCTCCTCAGCGATGTGGGGTTGACCATGAGCGGGCCGGGCGTCGCGACGGTGGAACGACATTGATGGGCCGCCGGATCACGATCGTCCTCGGGATCGCCCTCTCGGCCCTCTTCCTCTTCCTCGCGATCCGCGGGGTCGATCTTCACGCGATGGTACGCACGCTGGCGAAGACGAACCTCTGGTACATGCCGCCGTGCGCGGTCCTCACGATCCTCGCGCTATGGCTCCGTTCGCTCCGGTGGCGTTACCTCCTGCATTCCGTGCGGCCGATGCCGCAATCGATCCTCTTCCCCGCGACGATGATCGGCTTCCTGGCGAACAACGTCCTGCCCGCGCGACTCGGGGAGATCGTGCGCGCGCACGTGGTGGGACGAAGGGCGGCGATCAGCCGGAGCGCGGCACTGGCGAGCATCGTCGTCGAGCGGATCTTCGATCTCTTCACGCTGCTTGCGCTGTTCGGTGTGGTCGTCGCGATCTCGAAGTTTCCCGGTGGACTCGAGAAGGTCGCATTCCTCGTCCTCTTGCTCGGTCTCGCGTTGCTCGCCCTCCTCCTCGTCTGGAACCGCTACCCGGACGCCGTCCTGCGGAACATCACGCGGCTTGTGCCGCAGAGGGGGAAGGTGCGCGTCGCCTCCCTTGCGACCGGATTCCGCGAGGGGCTCCGCGTCTTCGACAGCGGTTTCCACCTGTTTCTGGTCGGGTTGATCTCGATCGGGATGTGGGTGGCGATCATCTTCGTGATCTGGCTCTGCATCAACTCGCTCAAGATCGCCGTCCCCGAGCCTCAAGCGGCAATCGTGTCCCTGGTCGCCATTTCACTCGTGACGATGATCCCGAGCGCGCCCGGCTTCATCGGGACGCTTCAAGGGGCCGGGACCGCCGCGCTTCTTGCCTTCGGTGTCCCCAAGGAGCAGGGGCTCGCATTCTCGATCGTCTACCACGCCACCCAATGGATCCCGATCAACATCGTCGGGGTGGCCTTCCTGCTGAGCGAGGGTCTGAGTCTCGGCCAGTTGAGCCAGCTTGCCGGTCGAGGCGCGGAGTCCAGGAGCGCCGGTCGTCAAGCCGAGGCGGGGGCCCCGGCTTCTCCCGCCCCGTCCGAGACCTCGACCCCGCCTCCTTCGCCCCATCCCCGCCGGGGATAAGGTCCGCTTGCGCGGGGATGTCCCCACGATCCAGCAAAGCTACTGGCCATTTGGAAGTTACCTTTTGCCGGTCCGTGCTCGATGAATTGAACGTGGAGTTGACCCGTCGATCCCGATCGTATATAATGCGTTAGGTTCAAGATTGCCGGGATGAAAGGAGGAATCTCCCAAGACCCCTTGCTAGCGGGATCTTCAAGGCTCATGCCTTCGAGGTCGCCGAATCCAAACGTGACAAACAATTAGGGGCGGCCCAACTCCAGGGGGTCGCTGTCACAGCGCGGTCCGTCGATGGAGTTCCCGTCGCACGGCAAGGAGAGTCGACCGTGTTCGCTACATCGCTGCTTGGACGCCCCATGCATCGGATTGGTGGCGGGGGGGTCTTGGAAGGGTTTCTCTTCCACTCCACATTGCCTCCTGAACCCGCGACCAAGCCTTCTACAGCGCAACCACGACGTCCTTGTGAATCGAACAACCCCGGTTTCAAGCTGCCCGCCCCGGTGCCGATCGAACCCGACGGAGGGTTCTACCTCCGATTCGGGAAGAGATTCCTCGATCTCGTCATCGGGGGTCTGGTCTTCCTGATATCCTTGCCGCTTCTTCTGGCCCTTGCCATTGCGATCAAGGTGGACACCCCAGGCCCGGTGTTCTACCGCTCCACTCGTGTCGGAAGGGGAGGGGGAACCTTCACCTTCTACAAGCTCCGCTCCATGATTCGGGACGCCGAAAAGGATCGCGAGCGAATCGCCCACCTGAATGAGGTCTCGGGTCCGGTCTTCAAGATCGCCCGCGATCCGCGGACCACGAAGGTGGGACGGTTTCTCCGGCGCACCAGCCTGGACGAGCTGCCGCAGATCCTCAACGTTCTCCGGGGAGACATGTCCCTGGTTGGTCCCCGGCCGCCGATCCCCGACGAGGTGGAGCATTACGAGCCGTGGCAGCTGCGGCGGCTCTCCGTGCTGCCCGGTATCACCTGCCTCTGGCAGGTGAGTGGCCGTAGCAGTCTGGACTTCGACGAGTGGATGCGGCTGGACATGGAGTATGTCGATCGACGGAGCCTCGCGCTGGATCTGCGGATCATGGCGCGCACCATCCCCGCGGTTCTGATCGGGGAGGGGGCGTACTGAGCGAGGACCCATTGGCCGCGACGATCGGGATCGTGCCCCGCGTCGAATGGTAAGGAGCATCTAGAGCAGGCGTGTCTCGAGACGAAAGCAAACAACGGCGGCTCATGCTCGCCCTGGTCCTTCTCGGACTGGGCGCGCTGGCGATCCGGCTGTGGGGCCTGACGCGCCAGTCGCTCTGGATCGACGAGATCTTTTCGGTCAAGTACGCGGGTCTCGGCGAGGGGATGACCTGGGCCAAGATTCATGTAAATCTGCAGGGACCCCTGCACGCCGTCTTCCTCTACCTGTGGACGAGCGTGTTCGGGTGGAGCGAGCTGTCCATCCGACTTCCCCAGGCGATCGCTTCCGCTGCGACCGTCCCACTCCTCTTTCTGGTCGCGCGGAAGGACTTCGGGGACCGCACGGCGCTGGCCGGATCGGTGGCCCTCGCGATCAATCCCTTCCACGTCTGGTACGCGCAGGAGGTGCGCAACTACGCGTTCGTGATCCTCTTCGCGGTCCTGTCGATCTGGGCGATTCGGAGGCTGGAGAACCGGAACGGGTTCGGCTCGATTCCGAGGATCGTCGGTACGTGGGCCTGCGGGCTGCTGAGCAACATGAGCTTCGCTTTCCACATCGTGGCGGCGGGCATCTATGCCGCGTTTCGGATCCGTGGACGACGCCCGCTCTTCAACGGGCTCGTTCTCTCGGCGGTACTGACCGCGCTCCTCCTCCTTCCGTGGGAGATCGGCTTCTACGAGAGGCGCGTTCAGAACTCGTATCTGTTGAAGGTCGGCGCGGTGCCGGAAGAGAATCTGCTGCGCGGCTCGACGACCGCGCCGATCATCGGACTTCCGTACGCGCTCTACACGTATGCGGTCGGGTACAGCTTCGGTCCGTCGCTGCGGGAGCTTCACGAGATGCCGGGGAGGGAGGCCCTCGCCCGACACGCGGCGGCGATCGCCGCGGCAACCGTCTGCTTCGGAGTCCTCGGAATCGCGGGGCTCGTCCGGTGGATCCGCGGAGATCGCCGGCGGCGATTCTGGCTGCTCTGCCTGGCAATCCCGATCCTGCTCGCCTATTACACGGCGCTCCGGAACGTGAAGGTGTTCAACCCGCGCTACGCATCGGTCGGGCTCCCGGCATTCATGATGCTCCTGGCGGATGGAGCGGCGGCGCTGCGGCCGCGGCGGCTTGGGCATGCGTTCGCGGCAGGCGCGATCGTGCTCTCGGTGATCAGCGTGGTCCAGCTTCAGACGCGATCCATGTACTGGAAGGAAGACGCGCGATCTGCCGCCCGGATCCTGCGCGCGGAGATGCGCCCGGGCGACTTGATGTTCGTCGTCGGTTCTCCGGAGCCGATCACCCGCTACTACTGGCTGGAGTTCCGGGGAGACAATGCGTTCAAACGCTACACCGCCGATCGCGAGGTGAACGTCGACGATCCGGCGGAGCGGCAGAAGGCGCTCGATGCCGTCCGATCCGCGGATCGGTCGTACGTCGTGTTCTACCGCGACATTTTCGACGATCCAGAGGGAAAGTGGGCCGCACTGCTCAAGTCCCATTTCTCGATCGCGCAGAGATGGGATCTGGTCGGCATGAGGATCTGGCGCCTCGGCCCGGAGATCCAACCGTGAGCGGCCACGGATCGAGTCCCGTCCACGTCACGCTCTACAGTGACGCCGCCTACTATGGCGGGGCGGAAGTCTACCTCACGGTGCTTGCCCGGCATCTCGATCGCGAGCGATTCCGCGTCTCGGCGATCGTTCCGGATTCTCCGACGGTCCCGCGACTCGAGGCGGAGCTCGCGCGTGCCGGCGTCGCGATGGTGCGCCAGTCGCGCCCGGGATTCGGGTGGCGGGAAGCGGTGCCGCGCCTTCGAAGGCAGCTTCACGAGATCGGCGGGGACGTCCTGCACATCAACCTGCCGAGCACGTACGATGCGGGGCTTTCGTGTGTCGCCCTGGCCGCGCGCATGGCGGGCTATCGCCGGGTCGTGACGACCGAGCACCTCCCGATGATCCGCCGGCGCTACCGGCGCTTCCCTTGGAAGATCCTCTTCAGCGAGGCGGTGGACGCGATCGTCGTACTTGCCGAGGCGACCCGCGAGCACGTCGTTCGGCTCCATCACATGTCCTCCGAGAAGGTCCGGATCATCCCGTGCGGCGTCGAGGAGCCGAAGCCGATCGCGCCGCAGGCCGAGGATGACTTGCGCGCGCGAACCGCGACCCCCCGCGGCATGCTAACGCTCGCGGTCGTCGGGACGCTCACCGCCCGCAAGGGGCAGATCCACCTGTTGGAGGCATTGCGAATCCTGCGCGAGCGCGACGGATCGGGCGCCCTACCGGCGATGCGGCTCTGGGTGATCGGCGAGGGCGAGGATCGGAGCGCGCTCGAGCGCGCCGCCGCGGAGGGGGGACTTGGCGACGTCACACGGTTCCTCGGCCCGCGAAGCGATGCGGCCTCGCTGATCCGGCTGGCGGATGTTCTCGTCGTGCCGTCGCTCATAGAGACGACGCCCCTCGTGATCCTCGAGGCGATGGCGGCGGGACGTCCGGTCGTCGCCTCGCGGATCTACGGAATCCCCGAGATGGTCGAGGAGGGCGAGAGCGGATTCCTCACGGCTCCCGGGGTCGCGGTGGATCTGGCGCGCGCACTCGGTCCCCTGCTGGGCGATGCAGCGTTGCGCGAGCGGCTCGGACGGCGCGGGCGTGAGCTCTATGAGGCGACCTTCACAGCCGACCGGATGGCGCGGGCGACCGAGGCTCTCTATCTGGGAGAGGAGACGTCGGAGGAGAAGAGGATGGCCACATGACCGTCCTCCTCGTGAACAAGTTCCACTACCTGAAGGGTGGGGCGGAGCGCTACTACCTCGACTTGGGGGGGCTCCTGCGCGAGCGCGGCGAGCAGGTCGTCCATCTCGCGATGAAGCACCCGGAGAACCTGCCCGGGGGACCCAACGACGCGTTCGTGAGCGAGGTTGACTACCGGGCTTCGATGAGCTTACCGGCGCGGGTGCGGCACGGCCTGCGATCGATCTACAACGTAGAGGCGGCGAGAACGGCCCGGCGGATCGCCCGTGAGCTCCGTCCGGCCGTCGCCCACCTGCACAACATCTACCATCAGCTCACGCCCTCGGTGATCCGCGCCCTCGACGCGGAAGGGGTTCCGATCGTGCAGACGCTGCACGACTACAAGCTGATCTGCCCGGCCTATCTGTTGATCACCGAAGGCGAGATCTGCGAGCGATGCCGGGGCGGACGCTACTACGAGACCGTGCGTCATCGCTGTCTCCTGGGGTCGCGGGCCGCCAGCGCGGTCGGGATGATCGAGGCCTATCTGCACGGCTGGATCCGCTCGTACGACAAGGTCCGGTTGTTCATCTGTCCGAGCCGCTTCCTCCTGGAGAAGCTCGTTTCGTTCGGGATCGAGCGGGATCGACTGGTCGACCTCCCGTACTTCCTGCCCGTCGAGCGGTACCTCCCGTCGCCGGCGACCGACGGCTACTACGTCTACGCGGGGCGCCTCTCGCGCGAGAAGGGCCTGCCGACCCTCCTCGACGCGCACGCGTGTCTGCCGCGCGGCGGCCGACCCGCACTGCGGATCCTGGGTGATGGACCGATCCGCGCCGCGCTCGAGGCGAAGCGCGAGTCCCTCGCGCTCGACGACGTGACCTTCGAGGGACACCAGCAGCCGGAGCGGCTGCACGAGATCGTCGCACGCGCGCGGTTCGTGGCCGTGCCGAGCGAGTGGTACGAGAACTACCCGTACGCGATTCTTGAGGCTTTTGCGCTTGGCCGGCCGGTCCTTGGAACCCGGATCGGGGGGATCCCCGAGCTCGTTCGCGATGGGGAAACGGGGATCACGGCCCCGGCCTTCGACCCGGACGGGCTCGCCGCGGGCCTGAGCGCGCTCCATTCCGACCCCGCGAAGGCCGATGCAATGGGGAAGGCCGCGCGTTCGTGGGTCGGATCGAACCTTGCTCCCGCGCAACACCTCGAACGCCTCATGGCGGTCTACGAGAGGGCTGCCCGATGAGGATCGCGATGGTGGGGCAGAAGGGGATCCCGGCCACCTACGGGGGGATCGAGCGCCATGTCGAGGAGATCGGCGCTCGTCTCGCCGATCGGGGGCATGACGTCACCGTCTACGCCCGCCTGCACTATTCGAAGCTGGGAGGGATCTACCGGGGGATGCGGATCCGCCGGGTGCCGAGCGTCAACACGAAGCACTTCGACACGATCACGCACTGTGCTCTCTCGACGTTGGACGCGCTCTTCCGCAACTACGACATCGTGCACTTCCACGCGCTGGGACCGAGCCTCTTCTCGTCCATTCCGCACCTGCGCGGGGCGCGCACGGTCGTCACCGTGCACGGTCTCGATTGGCAACGTGGGAAATGGGGGAGGGCCGCTTCCTGGTTCCTGCGGGAATGCGAGCGGCCGGCGATCCACCTGCCCGATCGGACGATCGTCGTCTCGAAGTCGCTCCAGGACCATTTCCGCACCCGGTACGGGTGCGAGACGGTCGTGATCCCGAACGGAACGAACCCGGCCGTGCAGCGCCCGCCGAACAAGATCCGCAAGTACGGACTCGATCGGCAGCGGTACGTCCTGTTCGTCGGCCGGCTCGTCCCCGAGAAGGGATGCCACATCCTTCTCGAGGCTTTCGGAGGCATCAAGACCGATGCGCAGCTCGTCCTCGCGGGGGGGAGCTCCTTCTCGGACGGATACGTCGATTCGCTGATGCGGATTCGAAACGGGGATGAGCGGATCCACATGCTCGGGTACGTGTACGGCGATTTCCTCGAGGAGCTGTTCAGCAACGCCTACCTGATCGTGCAACCGTCGTTCCTCGAGGGATTCTCGATCTCGCTCGTCGAGGCGATGAGCCACGGCAAGGCGATCCTTGCAAGCGACATCCCGGAGAACCTCGAGGTCATCGAGGACTGCGGCGTGACCTTCAAGACGCAGGACGTCTCCGACCTGCAGCAGAAGCTCCAGAGCCTGCTCGACAACCCCGGCGACGTCGAGAGGATCGCCCGGCGATGTGGGGCCTACGCGCGCGAGCGGTTCAGCTGGTCGAAGATCGTGGAGGCGACGGAAGCCGTCTATCGGGACGCCCTGATCGAACAATCCCTGGGGACGCACCGGCAACGCGTCGAGGTGGAGCGATAGCTCTCGGCGCTTGCCCCCCGCGTCCGGACGGGACAGAATCCGAATCGATGCGGGTGTACGCAATCATCCTGGCCGGCGGGCGCGGGGAGCGCTTCTGGCCTGTCTCGAGACGCGGACGGCCGAAGCAGCTCGTTCCGCTCCTGGGCGAGCGGTCGCTCTTGCAGGACAGCTACGCCCGTCTCGACGGGTGGATCCCGGTCGAGCGGCGATGGCTTGTTGCCGGGTCGTACTTGATGGATGCGATCCACGGCCAGATCCCCGACCTTGATCTCTCTCGATGCGTCGCGGAACCGGTCGCGAGGAACACGGCGGCCGCGATCGGCGCGACGGCGGCGCTCATCGAGGCGCGCGACCCGGACGCGGTCCTGCTCGTCCTTCCGTCCGATCACTGGATCCCCGATGCGGACGATTTCCGGCGCGACGTCGAGCGGGCGGCCGCGGCGGCGGGGGCGATCGGCGGCCTGCATCTCTTCGGGATCCCGATCGTCTATCCCGAGACCGGATACGGATATGTGGAGCGCGGCGAGGAGATGGCGGGACACCCCGGGACGTACCGCGTCGTGCGCTTCCACGAGAAGCCCGATCGAGGCAAGGCGATCGCGTACGCGTCGCGGCCCGACATGCTGTGGAACTCCGGGATCTTCGTCTGGAAGGCATCGACGATCCTCGATGCGCTCCTCGCACACATCCCGCAGAGCCACGACGCGCTCTCCGATCTGCGCGCGGGGCTGCGGCGCGAAGGCGGGCGGGTCACGCCAGGGGTAGAGCGGTCGCTCGACCGTTTCTTTCACGAATCGCCGAACGAATCGATCGACTACGCGGTCCTCGAGCGGCATGGCGAGACCTACGTCGCGCATGCAAGCTTCCGATGGAGCGATCTCGGCAACTGGCTCTCCTGGGGCGTCCTGCGCGATGCCGATGCGCACGGCAACCGCGGGCAGGGTCGATCCGTCCTTCTCGATGCGGAGGATTGCGTCGTCTACTCCGAGGGGGATGGCCTCGTCGCGCTCCTCGGCGTACGGGACCTGATCGTCGTCCGCCTCGCGGATGTGACTTTGGTCTGCTCGCGCGATCGCGCGCAGGAAGTGCGCCGCCTTGCACGGAGCATGGGCGAGAATGCGGACCTGGAGCCATTTTCCTGAGATAGCCCGGAGGACGGCCGGGCGCTTCGTCCGCCTCGCCGCCGTCGCTGTCCTGATCGGGGCGGCCGGAGCGGGCTGCGCCGGTCACCGTCGCACGCACGCGCCGCCGTCGACGGACGCGACGGGGGAGTCGACACGCAAGGTCGAGCCGCCGCCCAATGTGTCGGGCAGCGAGATCCACCTCCCGGGGCAGAACCGCATGCTCCCGTCCGAGGATCCCCGCAATCGACCCCGTTCCGGGGCGCCCGAGATGCCGGTGCTGAACCCGCCGGGAGGCGCCTCCGCCTCTCAGAGCCCCGCGTCGGCAGCGCAGTCCAGCGCATCCACGCGGACGCCGCCGGTCGCGAAGGCGGAGGACACTCCCGATCCGTGTCCCGTCGTCGGCGGCCCGTCGGGCGACCCGGCCGCCAGGCTTCTCCCGCCCCCGGTCCCCGCCGGGGAGGTGCGTTTTCGTGTGCAGGTCTTCGCGTCGACAAACTCTCTCTCCGCGTTCTCGATGCGGGACGAGACCGCCCGAACGGTCGCCGAGCCCGTGTACGTGGAGCAGGAGGGGGGTATCTGGAAGGTGCGCCTGGGGGACTGCAAGAGCCTGCAGGAAGCGCACGCCCTGCGCCGGCGGGTCAAGGGCTTGGGGTATGATGATGCGTTCGTGCTGGAGGTGCGCGGCCGATGAGCGATGCGAGTGCCGAAAAGCGGGTGGTGATCCTGGTCGAAGACGAAGGCTGGAAGGCCTTGCAGCCGCTGACCTGGCTTCGTCCCGCGGCGGATCTCGTCGTCGGCGCTCGGACAATCCGTGAGCGCTGGGCGCGCGCGGCAGGCGGTGACGCGCTCGCTTTATGCCGTCCGCACGTCGCGGCGATCCATTCGGGCCGCATCGCGACCCCGCCGGCGGCGGGAGCGGGTAAAGCGGCTGTCCTTTGGACCCGCGATCGCTGGATTCCCGATTCCGTTTGGGCCCGCCATGCGATCGCCGGGCGCGCTACTCCGTCCGTCTGGCGTCTCGAGGGCCGTGTGATCGCCGTTCTCACGACCGCACCCCCGCCCGCGGGCATCGAGCATGGCAGCGACGCCTTCTGGGACGCGCTCGCGCGCAACGCGACGGCCGAGTCGTCGCCACCCGGGGGGGTCTGGCTGGAGGGGCTTCCGGATCTCACCCGCGAGGCTCCGGGGTTCCTCACGCGAGACCTCGAGGAGATCCTTGCGACGACACCGCCGCCCCACGACGTCGGCGACGCCCAGGCGTTCCAGCCGGAGAGGATCCGCATCGGGGATGGATGCCGCATCGATCGCGGCGCGATTCTCGACGGGCGCGGCGGTCCGGTCGTGCTCGGCGCCGGATCGTCGGTCGCGCCGTTCACGTGGATCCGCGGTCCGTTCCTGTGCCGGCAGGGGTGCATCCTGCTGGGCGGGAGCATCGGTGGCGGGACCTACCTGGGGCCGGGTTGCCGCGTGCGCGGTGAGGTTGATTCGAGCACGTTCCTCGGCCACGGGAACAAGGCGCACGACGGATTCGTCGGCCATTCGTATATCGCAGAGTGGGTGAATCTGGGCGCGCTTACGACAACGAGCGATTTGAAGAACAACTATGGCGCAGTTCACCTTGAGATCGACGGTAAGAGTGTCGAAACAAATCAGATGAAGGTCGGGTCGTTCATCGGCGACCATGCCAAGACCCGGATCGGGACCCTCCTCAACTCCGGCTCAGTCATCGGGCTCGCGGCGAACCTGTTCGGGGACGTTTCGCTCTTCCCGAAGTGGGTTCCGGATTTCGCCTGGGGGGTGGGGGAGAACGCGGGCGAGTACGCCATCGACCGATGCCTGAAGACGGCGGAGGTCGTGATGACCCGGCGTGGGGAGCATTTCACCCCCGCGCTCGCGAACGCGCTCACGGCAGCTTTCAACGAGAGCCGCCCTTCGCGGGAGCGCGCGAGCAGGCGCAAGGGATAGACAGGACGAGAGGGCCATGCCAGAGCTGCGCAAAGATCCCGTCGTGGGCCGTTGGGTGATCATCTCGACGGAGCGAGGAAAGCGTCCCTCCGATTTCGGTCGGTTCGAGACGCCGCGGAGAGAGGGGTTCTGCCCGTTCTGCCCGGGCAACGAGTCGAAGACGCCGCCCGAGGTCTATGCGGATCGCGATCCCGGAACGCCACGTGACGGCCCCGGCTGGCACGTCCGCGTCGTATCGAACAAGTTTCCCGCGCTGCAGATCGAAGGGGAGCTGCGACGCCGCGGCGAGGGGATGTACGACAAGATGAACGGCGTCGGCGCGCACGAGGTGATTGTCGAGACCACGCAGCACGAGCTGGAGACGAGCGAGCTCCCCATCGAGCAGCTCGAACGCGTGATCCTCGCCCTGCGTGAGCGGATGAGCGACCTCGCGAAGGACAAGCGGTTCCGGTACATCCAGGTGTTCAAGAACCACGGCGAGGCCGCGGGCGCAAGTCTGGAGCACGGCCACACGCAGTTGATCGCGACCCCGATCATCCCGAGGCGCGTAGTCGAGGAGATCCACGGCTGCACGCAGCACTTCGAACAGAAAGAGCGCTGCATCTTCTGCGACATCGTCGATCAGGAAATGGATACTTCGACCCGGATCGTGTGCCAGAACGAGGACTTCATCGTGCTCGAGCCGTTCGCGGCGCGGTTCCCGTTCGAGACGTGGGTCCTGCCGCGCCTGCACGAGCCGTTCTTCGAGATGATGCCGCGGTCGAGCATCCACACGCTCGCCTTGATCTTCAGGGAGATGCTGGTGCGCATGAACATCGCCTTGAACAGGCCCCCGTACAACTACGTCCTCCACACCGCCCCCTCGAACGACTGGGAGCAGCCCCATCACTACCACTGGCACATCGAGCTGATGCCGAAGCTGACGAAGGTCGCGGGATTCGAGTGGGGGACCGGCTTCTACATCAACCCGACCCCGCCGGAGGAGGCGGCCGCGTACCTGCGCGAGGTCGTTCTGCCGCCCGCACCGATCCAGGCGCCAGGAGGACAGGACAGGCCGGTCGTTCCCGTTCGCTGACATCGGCAGCCGGACGGCCCGGGGGAGAGGGAGGAGAGGGAGCAGGATGTCCCTGAAGATCGCGATCGCCGCATCGGAGATGGTTCCGTACGTGAAGGTCGGGGGGCTTGCCGACGTGATCGGCGCCCTGCCGCGCGAGCTCGCGCGCCTCGGACACGAGGTCAAGGTGTTCCTCCCGCGTCCACCGGATCTGACCGCCGAGCGCTTTCCGACCCTGTCGATCCATCCGTTCGGCGGGACCGAGATCCCCCTACATGGAGGGGTGGAGCCGGCGAGGATCGAGCGGGCGCGCATCGAGGGGGAGAGCGGGCTCGAGATCATCCTGATCCGCAACGACAAGTTCTTCGATCGGCCGAATCCGTACGTCGACCCGGCAACGGGGCTGGATTGGCCCGACAACGGACGCCGTTATGCATTCTTCTCCAAGGCGATCATCCAGGGACTGATCGCGCTCGACTGGATCCCGGATGCGATCCACTTGAACGATTTCCAGACCGGGCTCGTCCCGATCCTGCTGCGCGAGGCGTACAACTACCATCAAGGGCTCGCGCGCACGGGGATCCTCTACTCGATCCACAACATGGGGTACCAGGGGATCTTTCCGGCCGACGTCCTGCCGGAGATCGACTCCGGCCTGCCCGCGCGATTCTTCTACCCGACCGGTCCGCTCGAGTACTACGGGAAGGTCAACTTCATGAAGGCCGCGATCCTGTATGCGGATCTGATCACCACGGTGAGCGAGCGATACGCGGAGGAAATCCAGGAATCGGAAGAGTACGGGTTCGGGCTCGAGGGGGTTCTTCGGGTGCGAACGGCCGACGTGCTTGGGATCCTGAACGGGATCGACACCGAAGCATGGGACCCCGCGACCGACCCGCTGATCCCGAGCCACTTCGCCGCGTCGGATCTCGGACCGAAGCGCGAGAACAAGACCCGTCTGCTCGAGGCGATGGAGCTGCCGGTCGATCTCGACGTTCCCGTGATCGGGATGATCACGCGACTGGTCGAGCAGAAGGGAATCGATCTCGTCGTCGAGGCGGCGGACCGGCTGCTCGCGACGGGCGTGAAGCTCGTGATCCTGGGGAGCGGTCCGCCGCGCTGGGAGAAGCCGATCCGCGAGCTGGCGCGGTCGCACCCGAAGCAGGTGTCGATCAGCCTTACGTTCAACAACCCCCTCGCGCACCTGATCGAGGCGGGAAGTGACTTCTTCCTGATGCCGTCGCGGTACGAGCCGTGCGGCTTGAACCAGATGTACTCGCTGCGCTACGGAACGATCCCGATCGTGCGCGAGACCGGCGGGCTCGCGGACACCGTGCACGACTATGATCCCGCCACCGGTCGGGGCAACGGCTTCGTCTTCGAGGAGTACTCGGCCGATGCGATGCTGGAAGCGATCCGGCGCGGGCTCGATGCGTACAAGCGCAAGCCCGCATGGAAGAAGCTCCTGTCCGACGTGATGCGGGCCGACTATTCATGGGCGCGGGCCGCGCGGAAATACGTCCAGGCGTACCAGCGTGTAGCGGAGAAGCGCCGGTAGCTCACACGCCTCCGCACACCCCTGTGCAGCCGCGGATACCGCCGGCTAAGCTTCGCGGCCGCCCTCCACGAAGCGGGCATGGAGAAGCCGCGCGGCCTTCTCCGCGTGCGTCCCCTCGATCAGGAAGCTGACCGCCATACTTGCCGTCCGGGACGAGCGGACCTCGATCCCGGCATCCTCGAGCGCGCCCACGGCCTCCGCCAGGAGATCGGGCCGCGCGAGGATCCCCTCGCCGACCAGGCTCACGGCGGCCAGACCGCTGCAACAGCGGATGACCGCGCTCGTCCCGCGCGAGCGCTCCCGCATCGCGGCCTCGTTCGGACCGGGATCCGCCCGCACGGCGCGGACGCGGAAGGAATCCCCGTCCTGGTTGACCTCGACCCAGGTCCATGGGGGAGCGGTCGGCCCCTCGTCGAGGATCGCGAGCAGACGCTGGGCCTTCTCCTTGCCGATGATCTCGATCCCCGTGCAGTGCGGCTCGAGCGCGACGGAGAGGATGCGCTCGGTCTCCATCGGCACGTCGATCGGCTTCGATGCGGACGACTCCGGTGATTTCGAATCCACCGTCATGGCGGCCTCCTCGGGCTCGAATCGCGGGCGGGCGCCGATCCACGTCTCGGCTCCGTCGGAGAGGGAGCAGCGGACGCGAAGCGGCATCTGGAACTTCCGCGCAAGAAGAACGGAGCGCCGGAACAGGACCTGCGCCCCGAGGTGCGAGAGAACGACCGTCGCCTCGGCGCCGATCTGCGGGATCGTGCGCGCGGCGGGCACGATCCGCGGGTCGGCCGTCAGGATGCCATGGACATCCGTGAAGATCTCACACCACGGGCATCCGAAGCGGATCGCGAGGGCCACGGCCGTCGTGTCCGACCCGCCGCGGCCGAGGGTCGTGACTTCCTTGCGGTGGCTCACCCCCTGAAAGCCGGCGACGATCACGACGCGATCCTGTTCGAGCGCCTCCTCGATGCGAAATGCGCGAATCTCGGCGATCCGCGCATCGCTGTGGCGGTCATCGGTGATGATCCCGCTCTGGCTTCCGGTGAACGAGATCGCGGGGACGCCGACGGAGTCAAGGGCCATCGCGAGGAGGGCCATCGAGATCCGTTCCCCCGCGGTCAGAAGCATGTCCATTTCGCGGCGCGGCGGATGTGCGGAGACCTGGCGGGCCAGCTCGACCAGCTCGTCGGTGGACTGACCCATCGCGGAGACGACCACGATCATGCGGCGGCCGCGCCGCTTCTCCTCAAGGATGCGCCGCGCGACGCCGAGAAAACGCTCGGGAGAGGCGACCGAGGTCCCGCCGAACTTCTGGACGAGGGTGATGGCCATCGGATCTGCAGGATAAGAGGGATCCGGACGCCGCGCCAGAGGAGGCTGGGAAGAGCCGGGAGCGAGAGCCCCGGCCGGGGGCCGGTACGCCCAACCGGAAGATGGGCCGGAAGCTGCGCCGGGAGCGGCTCTGGACGCCGAACTTCTGGGGTTGACGGGTCGCAAGCCATGTCCATAGAATCCGGTCTGGATTTGAGCGGGAGTAGCTCAGCCCGGTAGAGCCCCACCTTGCCAAGGTGACTGTCGCGGGTTCAAATCCCGTCTCCCGCTCCATCTTCAATTCGGGGCGCGGCCGCATCGCGAGGCCGTTCCGCCAGGCAGGTTCGGGTGGCGCCATAGCCAAGTGGTAAGGCGACGGTCTGCAAAACCGTTATCCCCAGTTCGAATCTGGGTGGCGCCTCCAAGTCCATTCCCTCAGATCACCGCAAGTTAGCGCTGTAAGCGATGGGGCCCGCAGGCATTTGCGCCTGTGGGCTCCGCGCCCTTCCTTCCGCTCTGTTCCTACCGCTTCCGACCCTTTCGCATGTGATCGGGGACAAAAGAGGCCACAAAGCGGCCACATGACCGCGGAAGAGAGAAGCGCATGAACGGCGTAACAATGCGAGCCGCCGATAACAGGGTTTCGCAGGCGTGGCGCCGGCCATGATCGCGCGGAGGATCGATGAGGAGCGGCTCCTCGGATGCCTCCTCGATCGTCCGTTGCTGATCGACCAGGTGCGCCGCAATTTTTACCCGTCCTACCTCGCGGAGGAGGACCTCAGGATTCTCTACGGCGTGTTCCTGCGGATTGGAAGCCTCACCGCTCAGAGTGCGCTCGAGTATCTCCGCGCGAAGGGGATTCCCCGGCCGGGCGGCGACGAATGGGGCACGCTCCTGAGCGATCTAATTTCGGGGGGGGCGGAGCTTGCAGATTCCGCCGTCTCCGTCCATGTCAATGCGATCCGGTCCCGGGCCCTAGATCAACGTGCGCACGAATTGATTCAGGGGGCCGCGACAGCGTCCGGGAATGGTGACGTCCGCGAAGTCTCCCGCCGGCTACAGAAGGACCTTGAGGAGATCGACCGCGAGGCGGCCGCGCGTCCCCTGATCGCATCGGGATTCCTCACGGGGTCAGAGCTTCTCGAGTTTCCCCTTCTCCCGAGTCAACCGATCCTCGCCGGCGGGGCCTTCACCACGGGAGTCTATGGGGCGGGCTACGGGCTCGACGGAGCGGCAAAGTCGATGGGCTTCGCGCATCTTGTCATGGATGCTGCAGCGGGCGTGCCCTGGTTCGGGATTGATACCTGTGGGCCGATGAGCATCGCCTATCTCTACTCAGATGACGATCGAGATGAAGTGCGAAGGCGACTCATGGCCGTTGCCGTTCGTGATAGCATCGACCGGCCCGAGGTCTGGGATCGACTCCACGTCCTTGCCCGCCCGTATCCCTGGGGATCTTCCCTCGATATCACGGAACAGCGGAACCGCGAGGACCTCATCGGCTACATGCTCGCACACTCGATCCGGCTCGCCGTATTCGATCACATCGCCGCGTTTCATCGCCTCCCGGCTTTCGACTACATGCCGCTGGTTGATGCACTCGACGAGATCGCGACCAAGGCCGGAGTGGGCATCCTGATCGCCGGGCATCCCCCAAAGGCCGGGGCGCGCGCGAAACCGGATGACCCCGCGGCGGACGACATGGCGGGCGACCGCCGGCTGATGAACTTCGCACGGTTCCGGATCCGGTTCACGAGGGCAGATCGGGACAACCTCTTCCGGATCCGATTCGAGAAGGTCAACCGCGGCGGTAGGCCCCCGGATATCTGGGTTGAACAGGAACCGTCCGAGAACCCCGACCCGTCACTCTGGAAGTCCGAAATGGTCGCCAAGGCGAAAGCCGCGAAGGACGACCGGATCGCCCGAATCCCAAAGATCCTGTCCGGTCAACCCGGGAAGAAGATGGACGGCGAACAGCTCGCGGCCACCCTCGGTCTCAAGTCGGAGCGATCCCTGCGGCGCTACAAACTGCCTGACGGGGTCCTTCGGGATGATGGAATTTATCTGCTGATCGAGCCGAACCCTGACTTGATTGAGGCGATCGAATGAACTCGTTCGCGGACAGGACAGGTCGCGGACAACCCTACGGGTACTGGACGGTCCTGTCCGGTCCGCCCCGTCCCCGTACTTGTGGGTGCTTGTCCGGACAGTCCACAAGAGGCAAAGCAATACAACAGACGAGCGCACAACGCGATATAGCACGCGGACAGACTACGCGGACAAGCAACGGACAACTTGCACCTGTCCGCCTGTATGGGATGGCACTGAACGGCAACCGGAACCGGACGGACAGGCCCGAAAGTGCGGATTCTTTGGGTGCCATAAAAAGGGACGGGGCGGTCATGGCATCCAGAATCCGCCAAGGGTGAAGGATTATGGCGATAGCGAAACGTAAGCGGCGCGGGGAAGACGCACTCGCGGCGGCCCTTGGGTCCGGCCATGCGATGAAGGAAGCCGCCAAGCTGGCGGGGATTTCCCTGCGCACGGCGCGCCGAATCTCGACCGATCCGGCCTTCAAGGCGCGCGTAAGGGAACTGAGAGGCCAGGCTATCGAGCAATCGGCGGGGTTACTTGCCGACTCCGGGGCCGAAGCCGTCACCGTGCTACGCGCGCTCCTGAGATCCGAATCGGACACGGCCCGCCTCAACGCGGCGCGGACGATCCTCGACAACCTCCTCCGCTGGCGGGAGCAACTCGACCTTGCCGAGCGTCTCGAGGCCCTCGAGAACCAGTTTGCACAGGAGACCGTGCGGAGGCGAGAACCATGCTAGCCGGCCGACTTCGACGGCTCGAGCGGATCGCCGGAGGGGACGTGTGCTTTGACTGTGGCAGGGGAGGCGGGCCGATCGAAGGCATAGTGAAAACCAAATCCAAGGGGCCGACACGGTGCGAGGCATGCGGCCGTCGGCTGCGGGTCAAGATCGAGATCGACCGTCGTTCGGGTTTGATGAAGGAGGCCCTATGCGAAATCGAGTAGAGAAGCTGGAGAGGATTCAGCCCCCGTCGGACCCGACATCCGAGGAGGAAGGCGCCCGCGAACGCGTGTTATCGGAGGGCGATGGGGGTGAAAGCTTGGGCGAATGCAGAATCGTGACGACGTGGGAGATGCCGTCGATCGAAGGGCAGGAGTATGACGCTGTCTCGACCCGCGCCGAAGCCGGGGATGAGGGGGCGATCTCCGAGTTGCGGACGTTGTTAGGTCCTGACGAATGGCGCAAGGCTGGCGATCTCGCGCGACAGGTGTGCGAGAACTACCTTGAACGCATTGTGGGCGAGGCACCAAGCGCGAAGATGATCTCCGCCACAGTCCGAAGCAATCTTGCCGAGATTCAGCGCGAGTTACTCGGACAGAAGCCCTCCATGCTCGAAACTCTGCTCGTGAAACAGATTGTTGTGAGTCACCTGGCGATGTACCGCATCGAACTGCGTCTTGCGTCCCTGCAAAGTTTCACGCACGAATCCGGGGACTATTGGGAGAGGCAACTCTCGCGGGCTCACTGGCGCTACATCATGGCGATCAATGCCCTCATACAACTCCGCCAGCCGATGGGGCCGAACGTGCCGCAACCGCGGCGGAAGAAGAATGCAGTGCGAAACCGATAACCGGCCGGGCGGATCCCGGAGAAAAGGAGATGTGAGACATGGCTCTATCCGCTCAAGCGAAGGCTGTCAACACAGCGGCCGCCGCCCTCGAGGCGGCATTAGGCACTTTCATGGCCGGCCTTGTTGCGGCCGATCGTCGGCATTATTGGCTCTGGTTTTCGGAGAAGTGGCCGGGAGTCACAGCCGGCGCGAACCTGAACGCGAAGTTCCCGGATGTTGCCACTCGGGTCGTGAAACCTCCGCTGGTTGCAATTCCGATCCAGACGGCGACCGCTACCAACGCCAATATCATCTGGGCAATCGAGAGTCTGAACATCGGTCGGATTCCGTTCACGCTTCGAATCACGAACGCGGCGGGCGAAGTCTCGTATACGTAGGGGGAAGGCACGTGGCAAAGATACAGATGGCGCTCGTCCGAGCGCAGTATTGGGACAAGGACCGATCGAAGGTCCTGTCCTATGGACCGAGGAAGACGGTCCCCTGGGTGAAGATCGAGAAGGACAACGCGAAGCAATCCGGTACGTGGCTCGTGCTTTCGAGAGATGTCAAGGTCGAGGACCGAGGGGAAATCTCGAATGTCCGACGTCCCGAAGAGATCCCGCTCCCTGAGGGAATCGAAGACCCCGCGGAGGCATTCCTCGCGAAGGAACACGCGCGCGCGGGCGCCTTGGCCGTCGATGCACAGCTCGAGCCCGGAATGAGTGAGCCCACGATCGAGGTTGTGAAAGGGGGCAAGCCGTGACGCTCCGATCCGATGATGTTCTTGCGGAGGCAATGGCAATGCGAGACGCACGCGCCACCCTTCGCACGCAGATGAAGATGAAGAAATGGACCGCCTCCGAGGTCGCGGAGATCGAGGCGATCGTGCGGGAGCAGCCGGACGCGACCGCGCGCTTGCTGATCCTCCACAACGCGATCCAACAGGCGAAGGCGGAAGGGCGCTTCGCGGATGATCTCGCATCAACAAGGTTGAACATCGCCGCGAAGATCCCGTCCGATGCGTGGCGGTGGAGTGTGGCGGAGCTTGCGCTCGCTGCCGCCTACGCTCGCCAGCTCGACAAGGAAGCCGCGAAACAGGGAAAGCAGCCCGGCTATGGGAATGCCCTCCACAAACTCGCGGTGCAGGCTCAGGCGCAAGGCCGGATCATCGACGAAGGCGGGAGTCTCGGGGCTGTGAGCATGAACGCGCTCCCCGGTTGGGCCCGCGAGGCGGGAGTGAACACGCGGACCCTGACAACCGTTGAGGCGAAGGATCAGCGGATCACCGTGAACCAGGCGGACCGATGGGATGTTTGGCAACGGGGTCTCCGTCTGGCCTTGGATCGCGCGATCGCAGGAAAGCCTCTCCCCGCGTGGCAACCCGGTTTTGGATGGAGTCCTTCCGAAAACCCCGCAGAAGATCATTCGTGGGGACAGTACGCAGGCGACACGGGGCAAGCGCGCCAGGCGCTCGCACACGCGGCACAGCAGGATCTTGCGGAGAAGCGGGGCGCGGCGGATGCCGCATTCGATGGGCAGCACGCCGGACTCATTCGAGATGCGCGATTCGGGACCGCGGGGACATAGAGAAGTGGGCAACGGGGCTGCCCGCTGGCGCTTTTTGCCATCTTATGCCGGCGGGTAGTCCCCTGCTCGAAACGGGGAACCGATAACAGACATTGCCCGATGGGGCAGAACGATAGAAGGGGGGCGCTCATGCCCGGACCCATCGAGTCGATCTTCGCGGAACTCGACCGACACCGCGCGCCGCGTGTGTTACGGGAGCGGATGCTAAGCACAGTCTGGCGCGAGTCCGAGATCCTGGCGCTTCGGGAGACGTTCGCGCGCACGGAGGTGGGGGACGATCCGCTCGCAACCTTCATGCTGTTTGACATACTGACCGACTCCGCGAAACGCGAGGGCCGTTACATCGACGACGCCCCCCGGGTCGAGGAGGGCTAACCGATGCCGAGCTGGGCGCTACCCTACACCGCGCAAACAACCGACATTCGGCTGCTCCTGAAGATCAACGTCAAATACCCCGACGCGCAGACGCTCTACTTCACGGACCTTCCCGTCTTTGATGCCGTGATCGAACCCGCCGACTCCTCGGTCGGCATGGCGTCGATGATCATCTCGGCCGATATCACGATCGGCATGGGGCAGTCCTCGCTCAAGGTCGCGCTGCGCAATACACGCTACCTACCGATCGCAGGGACCGTGATCCACGCGGACCTGGCGCAACTCTTGACCAAGTACGCCTTCCACGGCGCGAGCGCAGAGATCGTGCAATACGTGCGGGCGGGGACGATGCGCGAGCAGCGCACGTTGATTGCGGGCACTTGGGTTGAAGCCTCGACCACGATGCGGGCATGCCTAATCGAGAACGTTACCGACGTTACCCCTTCGAGCATCACCTTCGAGTTGGCACAGGCCCCAAGCGTCTACTTATCCAATTGCCCACGGCTCAACATCGCGCGGAAGACGATTCCGGCGTGGAACTTCGATCCGCCGAATCTGAGCAAGGGCCTAACGGTCCCCGTTCGCGTGGGTCAGATGTTCGCGATCCCGGACGGGTGGACGGGCGTTTACGTTGGCGCGGCTAGCATTCTCCCGTTCATTCAACACGGCGTCTATATGCCGGGCTTGCAGCCCGCACGATTGCTACGGGATGAAGAGACGGGCCAGAACGCTATATGGGCCGACGGGGAGCAGCCGAGCACACTCCATTGCTACGATACATCGGGAAGCAACACGAACACTTACGCGATGGTTAGTGCGCTCAACTCATTCGGCCGCGTGGAGAATGCCGCGAGCTTCTCGACGGATGCCGAAGCGATCGCCGCAGGATACTACAGCCACACCGAGCCGAAGGCCCTTACGGTACGCGCTCACCTGATCCCCTCAGAGATTGGCGGCAACGGTAGCAGCCCGACCGGCGTTACGAATCAGGCGCGGGCCGTCGATCGCAAGATGGATACCTATTGCATGATCGAAGGGACGAACGTTCAGGCCCGATGGGTGATCCCCAGCATGGGGAATCCGGGCACGATCCGGCCGTCCGGGTGGGCAATCAAGATCCGATGTTTCACGGCAACCCAGCCCCCGAACGCGACGCACGGGGCCGCAACGGGGACCTTCCGGGCCGGGATCAAGAACCCGTACGCATCGGGGGATGCGTGGCTATGGACACTTCCCCCCGATGTGGTGAACTGCGCGACAACCGGATGGACTACCTCCATGGATGGGGGAGGGCATTACCCCTCCGATAGCATCTCTGGCATGGGTTGGCCGGGGACGCGGTTCCAGGAATGGGAGTTTCAGACAACTTCAGTTACCGACACATCTAGTCGCGACAACCAGCTCTACATAGAGGGCTATGAGGGCCTGCCGTTCGAGTTGTGCGTGCAACTCGTGGGGGCTGGCCGACTGTACCTGATCGCGGTTGCGATGGAGATCCTCTTTCTTCTGAACCGGGACGATTACGTTGGGTACGTACTGAACACAACCCGCACAGATCCGCGCACACCCCTGTTGAACTATGTCTACGGACCGGATAAACCTGCTAACCCGCGTAATCTTTGGGTGCGTACGGAGAACTCGAAGAGCACGCGGAAACCCGCAGAGGAACCGATTGATCCCGAGGGGCACTACACATTGTTTCCGCCCTTCCATGACACAAGCGATACCTACGGGGGCGGAGCGGACGTCGATATCACGACGGCAGGCGCAGCGATGAACTTCTTTATGAGAAGTTACACCTCCCCGAAGTCCTGTCTTCCGATCGGCGAAGCTACGGCGACCTTCGGGTGCGTGAGGGCCTTTGATGCGATCATGAACGAGTGGGTTGTGGCGGCCGCCGCGCGCGGGGCATTCAAGATCGAACCGCGCTGCGATGATGCCGCGCCGATCGACGGGTTCCTCGATGAGATTCTAGCCGAGTGTCCGGGCGTCGCCATGCGGACCGTCCAATCGGTCGGCCGCCCTGCGATCGCCGCGATGGGGCCGAACCCGGTAGACGACCTCGGTCGCATGGCGCACACTTGCGCCAAGGCCGGCGCGACGGGTCTCACGATCCACCGGGACATTCTCGCCAAGGAAAACGGTATCCCGCGCGTCGAGATCCAATACTCTCGCCTGTCCGACGTCGCGAACGATTTCGAGATTCGCTATGACTATGACGCGGTGCGCCGCGTCTATCGCCGCATTGCAACCTGTAACTCGACTGGGAGCGATGATGGATACGGGCTGCCGTGGGGGGTCTTGCCCGGCGGTCATGATCCTGTCTACATCTGCGGGGTATCCGAAGGCACGGCGGCCGATCCTCTCTACGGCAAGGGGCGGAAGCAAACGATCACGCTCCCCTTTGTCAGTGATCGAGGATCCGCCCTTGCCGTGGGAATGTCGGCCGTCTGCTTCGGCTGGCGTCCGCAGGCCACGATCCGCTTCCACGGCCCCTTGAGTTGCCAGGACATTCTTCCCGGGCAGCTCATCAAGTTCAACGAAGACATGCGGACGGTCGGGGGGATCAACCTTCCGATCCTCTGGCGAGATAGCATCTACTGGACGGATTTCTACTGGTACGTGACAAGCGTCTCGCGCCAGGACAGCGGCGGGGCAGTCTACTACGAAGTGTTCGCACGGGAGACGACCAACGGGCACGTCGGGCCGCAACAGCAGGGCGCAGGACTCGGGTTGGAGCAAGTTCCCGATGGGTTCGACGGATGAGTTTGGCTGGCAGTACGGATTATCGGTGTCATGCCTAACGCGGCCTGGAAGGATGCCGAGCGCCAGGTCGCGAAGCGGCTGGGGGGCCGACGCAATCCCTTCAGCGTGCAAGGGGGCGTCGATGTGCTCCATCCCCTATGGGCTGTCGAGGTGAAGCTGACAGCACGGCCGCCGGCGTACTTGCTCCACGGACTCCAAGAGGCGGAACGGCACGCGGTCGGGTTCGGGCAGGTTCCGCTGCTGGTAGTCCATCCGAAGGGTTCGCCGCATGATCTCGACGTGGTGTGCGTGAGGTTGAAGGACTGGCAGGATTTGCATGGATCCATCTAGCGCGCGGGACCCTGGGGTATCCTCCCGGCCCTGGGGCCCCGCGTTGCGCGCTAGATTGACGGCAATCTATGGACCGCATACGATGCAGCACAGATCGGAGGTTCTATGGCAAAGAAGAAGACCACGGCCGCGAAGTCGGTAGCGTCGAAGGACGTGAGTATGGGCGTCAAGGTAGACGCTGGGATCCTGTGGGACGTGCGGGAACTCGCGAACCGCCTCGGGAGAGAGAAGGCTAAGCGCGTAACCATCAAGCAGTTGACGGAGGAAGCATACCGGGATCTGTTGGCGAAGTACCGCCGCCGATAGGGCGGGTTTTCTTTTGCACAGATTGATAGATTATCTACTTGACGGCTTGCCGCGCCGATATTAGCATGGGGTCCGATAAGGTTACTTCGCAACCGAGCGAATGGAGGAACCCATGCAAACCGCGATCGTCCCCATCGCCGCCTCGTTGGCGGTTCCCCGTTTCGAGCCCTGCGTGCCTTGGCGTCAGGCCGTGGGAGCCTTCCTGCTTGTGAAGATCGATTGTGAGAACACCCGCCGGGCGTACCGGCGCAGCCTGATCGAATGCTTCGAGCGCATCGGTCGGCCGATCCTGGCAGACGTCACCCCGATGGATCTCGCCGCGTACCGCGCCGCCATGCTCGAGGACGGCCGGGCGCCCGGGACGCACGCTCAGGCGCTCGCCGCGATCCGGTCTTTCCTGCTCTGGGCCCGGAAGGAACACGTCGGCGCCTGCCACCTCGTGCGGGAGGCGATCGAGGATGCCCTCGAGATGCCCCGTGCAACCGTGCGCAGGCCCTACAGCATCGCAACGGAGGGGGAGCTGACTGCGATGATCCGGGCAGCCAAGACACCTCGCGACAGGGCCCTCCTAGGCGTTCTGGCGGGTGCCGGGCTTCGGGTCTCGGAGGCGGTCTCTCTCGACGTGTCCAACGTCCGGGAGATGGCCGAACTCGACGGCGGGATGCTCTTCATCTCCCAAGGCAAGGGCTCGAAAGATCGATGGGCGCCGGCCACGGGACAGGTGATCGCTCTAATCAGGGTCTACCTCGAGGCGACCGGACGCAGTCTCGGGGACGTCGGGCCCCTCTTTCTGACACATGATCGGGGGGTTGCGAAGCGGGGACGGGGACGCATGACCGCTCGCTCTGCCCATGCCGTCGTGTCCGAGATCGTCAAAGCCGCGGGCATCGTCGGGAAGGACCTCTCGCCGCATTCGATGCGGCACACGTTCGCGATCCGCTACCTCCGCAACGGGGGGAACCTGATCGCACTCGCGAAGGCGCTCGGGCACTCGAGCGTATCTACCACTCAACGCTACCTCGATCACCTGTCATTCGATGAACTGTTGGCCAGTGTGCCGGCATTGCCGGTATGAAGGAGATTTAGTCATGACCGAGATCGTCAGACTTCCGAAGGGGCGCAAGGGTGCCGCGAAAGCTGCGGTGCAGCCCGTCTACGTTCCCACGCCGATCGATCGCAGCGCCGTTACCACCGTCGATATCCCGAACCGGATCTATCAACTCGCAACGGCCGCCGCCGCTTTTGAGGCGGAAGGCGACACGGAGCAATGGATCTGCCGCGCGATCGTGGTATGGGCTGAGGACGTCTTCACGGATGCGACCGTTGAAGCGAATGCTTGGCTCAAGTTGCGGAACAACGAGTAGGCTTCCGACAATGCAAATGCGGGTCGGCTCCATCGTGCGGGGTCGGCCCGCGTCGGCGTGAGAGGGAAATGAACCTGCTTGATCTCGAGTTCTTCCGAACAGAGGAAGGCCAACTGCTTGCCGGGCTGATCTCGGCCAAGTACGGAGGCCGGCGAGGCCAACGCATCCGGTTCACTCAGGAACACTTCGATTTTCTGTTGGGATTCCCCGGGGGCGATCCTGCAACGGTGAACCTCCTGCAGAATGAGATCGAGAGACTCCGTGGCGAGGGAAAGTTGTACAAGGGGACGATCTGGGTCAGGGCGACGAATCGGAGAACGCTTGCGGAGATGATAGCGTTGGGCGCCTTTGATGTTTACATATGGCACGTCGGCAAGGACGAAACTAAAGCCTCGCATCAACTCAAGCAGTTTGCCCGCACAGAGGCCGGCCGAGTGATCCGATCCTATGGACACCTGCACACGTTGGGCCTGAGCGGCCTGACCCCACCCTTGGACTGGAACGTGGATGACCCGAGTGATAAGACAATCAGGAGATGGATCAAGCAGGGTCGCGAGCTGCGGCGGCAGTCGGCCGAAAAGAAGCGCCAAGAAAAACTGAAAGCGGCCCGGGAGTATATCCGGCATCGGGTCTCGGTGCGCTACCGTGACTCGCTGAAAGTTGGTGATCGAGGATACGCCCTTATCGAGGCGAACGATCTACACATGAGGCTGGTGCGAAAGAACATTTCGGTGAAGGAGACGGAGGAATTCATCAAGTGAGACAAATCCCGTCCCCGCAGGGAACATTAGGGTTAGGAGTCCTCCGTCGATCATGGCGTTGATGATGATGCAAGCTGCGATAGATTGTCTTTCAAAGGCAAAGCGAACCCCCCGTTGCTGCTCGGGCGTCGGGGGGGTGTCGCTCGGAGCCTCACGTAAGGAGGCTGTATGTCAAAACTCAGTATCGTCCGCTCGAGGGGTCCTGTCAAGGCTCCCCTGCGGGCCCCCTTGGCTGGGAAACCTGCCGATCCCCACGCAGAGATCCAAGAGATCCTCACTGATCTTGGCGCGATCGGAAAACGGCTGACCCGTTTCGTCGGACGCGTGGATCTCCGAGGCGACGTGCCTCTCGAATACGTCGCGCTCGCCCTGAAGACGGCAATCGGATCCGGCCTTGGCAACGCCCTGGAGCTGCTCGAGGCTGCAGGTTACTGATGGCGAATGCGTCCGACAAGTGCAGTTCTCCGACCCGCCCCGCCGAGAATGGCGACCTCCTGACTCTCCCCGAGGCTGCCGAATTCATGCGTGTTCGGCCCGGCACAGTCTACGCATGGGTCGCGGCTCGGCGGATTCCTTGCCTGCGGGCGGGCTCGCGTTTACGCTTCCGGCGCGATGATCTACTGGAATGGCTTAGGGGCTCAGGAAGGAGGAAGTGATGCCCCGCAGGCCACAGCACATCACAATGCGTGGGAAGACGTTCGTTTATTCCCGGCGCGTCAAGGGTCGCAGGATTCGAAAGGTCCTCGGAACTGATCGCGCGGAAGCGATCCGCCTGGCGCGTCAATGGGATCAGAAGCCCGCACAGGGATGGATCCCGGAGCCCCGCTCCGAGACCGTCGAGGACTTCGCAGGCAGATGGGTCGAGGAATGGGTCGAGTCGCGTCGGAACGAGAAGGGGCAGAAGCTCACGGAGCAACGGCTCCGACATTACATCCTACCGGCGATCGGGCAGCTCAGGATCCGCGAGGTATCGCCGGCCGATCTTCGGGGGGTCCTTGTCGCCGCCCGACAGAGCCACCGGCGGCGCTCCCGGCCGCTCAGTGCGCAGACCGTCCGACACCTCATGTCGGACGTCCGCTGCCTGTTTGGGTACGCACTGAAGGCCCGTCTCATCGATCGATCCCCGTTCGAAAAGGATCTGATGCCACAGGCGCCGGAGACCGTCCCCGACAGACTCACGGGCACTCAGGTGACACAGATCCTCGAGGCGGCAGATCGCTGCCCCCGGTACGCCCTGGCAACCCGCCTCGGTCTCCTGACCGGGCTCCGTTGGGGCGAGCTGCACGGGCTGACATGGCGGCATGTCAAGCTCGAGGGCGATCCCCATCTCGAATTGGATCGCACGAAGTCGGGGAAGGTTCGCCGCGTGCCTCTCAGCCCCGAAGCGGTTTCACTGCTCCGGGCGGAGAAGGCGCGGACCTCCTCAATCTCCGTGCTCGGAATCCGCGGAAAGAACCCGTGCTCATTCGTTCGGGCGATCGGCAGGCGAGCGGGGGTGCGGTGGCACTTCCACCAACTCCGGCACACGTTCGCCTGTTGCTGGCTCGAGAGCGGCGGATCGATCGCAGCACTTCAGTTGATCCTCGGGCACAGTACGGTCCGCATGACAGAGCGGTACGGCCGGGTCTCAGACGCGGCCGTCTTCTCCGAGGCGGCCCGGATCGGGCTCGGAACCGGCCACATATGCGGCCACATTTCCCGCAAGGGAGCGGAAGTCATTGGGAACTCTGGCAGGTAGGAAGCAGGCGCGCGTCCTGCAAAACCGTTATCCCCAGTTCAAATCTGGGTGGCGCCTCCAACCCTCTCCCCAGGTCGCTCTTTTGGGTCCATCCACTGTCGAGTCGTGGTTCGATCTTGACGCGCAACGCGGTCGCGCAGATCGGATCCGATTTCGATCCGAACGCATGATGAGATCACACAGGTCGGGTCTGATTTCGATCTGAACGCAAGATGAAACCAGGGGGGTCGTGTCCGATCGCAATCCGAACGCGTCGTGAGATCCCACAGGTCGCCTCCGATTCCGCTCCAAGAACATGTGGAGTTCTACCGACCGGCCGGGCAACCCAGCAAAGCGCGTCGGGTATTTCCACATGTGAGCCGCGATCAC
>Ga0209777_10000248_pt1 | contig 93706 bp, 82 predicted proteins | sample FrelakmetHBP12HB_FD_187147 | JGI IMG/M metagenome (GOLD analysis project Ga0209777, IMG submission 187147) | Freshwater lake sediment microbial communities from the University of Notre Dame, USA, for methane emissions studies -HBP12 HB (SPAdes)... | ecosystem: Environmental > Aquatic >...
TCTGTGCAGGGGGGCCTCGTCTGGAAGGGCGGGCCTATCGTTCTCGGCGGGGTTGAACCGCGCATCCGGTGGGATGCCCGCGATCTTGGCGGGCATCGGGTCGCGTCGGGCTCCTATTTCTGCCGGGTTCGCGTGGGGCGGGAGATCCTCGAGCGGCAGATCCACATGATCCGATAGCGCGGGGGGGGGGCCACAAAGAGGGGAGGCGGCCGTCGCCGCCTCCACTTCGAATCGCATCGTTCCCGCCCAAACCTACTTCAACGTGCCGAGCCAGAGATCTGCGTTTCCGTCCAGGCGCCCCACGAAGACGATCGACTTGCCGTCCGGCGACCATTGCGGATCGAAGTAGTCGCCCAGCGAAGGAGTCGTGAGTCGGGCCGGGGCGTCGTGTCCCGAGCTCCCCACGATCCAGATCTCCGCGGGCTCCGTATCGCCGGAGACAAACGCCAGCTTCAAACCGTCCAGACTCCACACGGGGTACCCGGCGGGCGCCCACTCGGGGTCTTGCCCGACGGACGCGTCCATCACATCGATCGGCGTCCCGCCGGCCGCGGGGATCACGCCGATCGTTCGCCGGCCGTGGTGGCGGTACGTGAACGCGATCTTCGTTCCATCCGGCGAGTATCTGAGGCTGCCCGCGTCGGTCGTGTCCGATCGCTCCTCTCCGTTGTCGGAGAACAGAGGGCTCGGGGCGCCTCCGTCGACGGGCGCCGCGTAGATTCCCCATCTCGAGCCGGAGGAGTTGCGCTCGGAGAAGGCGATCATCGATCCGTCCGGGGACCACTCGGGGGCTCGAATCTCGAGCGCGTCGCGCGGTCTGGTCCCCGTGACCCGATGGATCGTGGCGTCGGTCACCTTGCCGCCGCCCCCGCCGACCGTGACGGTCCAGATGTTGGCCGGGAACCAGCCCTGTGTGTACAGCGAGTCTTCGCCGGTGATCCTGCTGCGGACCGTATCCTGCCGGAACTCGCGCACCAGGAAGGCGATCTTGGTCCCGTCCGGCGACCAGCGGAGGTGGCCGGAGAAGTTGAGCTTTGCGCCGGTGATCTTGATCGTGTCCACCGCCCCGGTCGTTGCCGAGACCTTGACGATCCGATTCACCAGCGAGTCTCTCGAACCCAACGAGGAGTCCACGAGGGCGACGCACGCGAACGAGCTGCCGTCGGGGGACCACTGGGGATCCATAACCTGGAAGCGGGACGTGGTGATCCGCACCGGCGTGCCTCCGGTATCCGGGATCACCCACATGTCTCTCTGAAGCCCGCGGTCGGAGACGAACGCGATCTTCCTGCCGTCCGGTGACCATCGGGGGCTCTCGTCATAGGCGGGGCCGCTGGTGAGGCGTTTCAGGGTGGCCAGGGCGGACTCGTTCCCCGGTCCCGTTGGGTTGCTGTTGTTGTTGTTCTTGCCACAACCGCTGGCGATGGTCAGCAAGGCGGCGGCCAGTACGGCGGCCACAAGGCTTCTCATAGCTCCCTTCCTCCCTAACCCCATAGGGCCGATCATCGGCAGACCCGCGAAAGGATAACACAGCCCCCACGGGGGGGTGGAAGATTCTTCGATGGTTGCGGTCCCTCCCGCGGAGTAGAATGCCGCCAGCCCTTCGGGGCGGGGGGACTTCAGTGGGCCGGCGCGGCACCTTCGATGGAGACGCATGACGCGTGGAGCGCTGGCTGCACACGGCATTTCCGAACGCGCGGTGGGAGACGCCGGGGGACGGCCTCGGCGTCCTGACGCATCGCGTGCGCCTGCCCGGCGCCGGCCGGCCGTTGCCCGCGGGCCATCTCTTCCTCGACCTGGAGACGCTCGGCTTCGTCGGACGTCCGGTGTTCCTGATCGGCCTTCTCCACGCGACCTCCGGGCGCGAAGCGGATCTGATCCAGATCCTCGCCCGTGACTACGCGGAGGAGGAGGAAAGCCTCCGCTTCTTCGCGGATCGGTACGCCGGCGGATCGTTCCCGACCTGGGTGACGTTCAACGGCAAGTCGTTCGACGTTCCCTGCATGCGCCTGCGCTGCGCGTTCTACCGGCTCCCGAAGCCGCAGCCGCCCGCGCACCTCGATCTCCTGCACATGGCGCGGCGCCACTTCCGCGGGGTGTTTCCCGACTGCAAGCTGCAGACCCTCGAGCGCCACGTCTGCGGGCGCCGGCGCCCGCACGACCTCGATGGCTCGCTCGTGCCGGACGCGTATCATCGCTTCGTGCGGGAGGGGGAGCCGAGCCTGCTCGAACCGATCCTGCGGCACAACCGGGATGACCTGGTGACCCTTGCGGAGTTGTACCTGGCATTGATCGAGATGGAAGAGGCGAAGGCCTGATCGACCGATGGGAGGAACCTTGAAGCGAACCAGAGCGCGCGCCAAAGCGGTTCAAACCGATCTCCTCGGGCGGATCCTGATCCTTGCTTCCGAGGACGGGCAGGCCGCTCACGTCCACGAGATCCCGCCGCGCGAGGCCCGCCACGCGGATCCCGCGCGACCGCTCTCTCCCGCGATGGTCGAGGCGCTCGAGCGGATGGGGATCGAGCGACTCTATGCGCACCAGGCGCGCGCGGTCGATCTGATCCGCGAGGGGCAGGACGTCGTCATCGTCACGGGGACGGCGAGCGGGAAGACCCTCTGCTACAACATCCCCATCCTCGAGACGATCGCGGCCCATCCCGATGCGCGCGCGATCTACCTCTTTCCGACGAAGGCACTCGCCCAGGACCAGCTGCGGACGCTGCGTCGCTTTCAGCGGCCCGATGCCGAGGCGGACGAGATCCTGCTCGACGGGGACGCCGACGTGGCGGGGCCGGCTTCCTTCGACTTCCATGCCGGCACGTACGACGGCGACACGCCGACGGCGCTCCGCACGCAGCTCAGGGAACGCGCGCGGATCCTGCTCACGAACCCCGACATGCTGCACAGCGGGATCCTGCCGAATCACGCGCGCTGGGCGGAGTTCTTCGGGCGGCTGCAGTACGTCGTCGCGGACGAGATCCATGTCTATCGCGGGATCTTCGGGTCGCACACGGCGAACGTTCTTCGGCGGCTGCTCAGGATCGCGGAGCACTACGGCGCCCGGCCGCAGCTCGTGATGGCGTCGGCGACGATCGCGAATCCCGGCGAGCTCGCCCACAAGTTGACCGGCCGCGATGTCATCCCCATCACCGAGGACGGCTCGCCGCGCGGCCGGAAGCACTTCGTCTTCTGGAATCCTCCGCGGATCGACTCGGCGGGCCTCGAGCGGCGATCATCGAACATGGAGGCGCGGAACATCCTGGTGACGCTCTTGCGCGCCGGGTTCCAGGTGATCGCGTTCGTGCGCGCGCGCCTGCTGACCGAGGTCCTCCTACGCTACTGCCAGGAGGAGCTCAGGAAGGACGGCGGCGGTCTCGCCTCGAAGATCCGCGCCTACCGCGGCGGATACCTGCCGGAAGAGCGACGCGCGATCGAGAAGGCCCTGTTCGAAGGGGAACTGCGCGGCGTGATCTCGACGAACGCCCTCGAGCTCGGGATCGACGTCGGCGGCCTGGACGCGGCGGTCCTGGTCGGCTTCCCGGGGACGATCGCATCGACCTGGCAGCAGGCGGGGCGCGCGGGACGGCGCGAGGATGAATCGGCGGCCGTGCTGGTCGGCCACAACCTGCCGATCGACCAGTACCTGATGCGGCACCCGTCCTACTTCTTCGAGCGGTCCCCCGAGCACGCGGTGATCGATCCGGAGAACCCGCACATCCTGCTGTCCCATCTGAGGTGCGCGATCTACGAGCTCCCCCTGCGCCGGCAGGAGGAGCGCGAGTGGGGCGAATACGCTCCCGCGATTCTCGATCTCCTGGGCGAGCACGGGGAGGCGAAGGAGGTCAAGGGCCGGTGGTACTACACGAAGGACGGCTATCCGGCCGCCGGCGTCTCCCTGCGCAACACCGCCGAGAACGTCTACACGATCATCGAGACGGGCAGGAAGGACGGCAACAAAGTGATTGGAACGATCGACGAGCCGTCCGCGTTCCCGCAGGTCCATCCGCAGGCGGTCTACATGCACGACGCCGAGACGTACATGGTCGACAAGCTCGACACGAACGAGAAGGTCGCCTACATCCACAAGGCGGACGTGGATTACTACACCCAGGCGATGTCGGACAGCCACATCGAGGTCGTCCGCGTCGAGCTCGAGAAGCGTCTCATCGACAACGAGGTCGGCTTCGGGGACTGCAACGTCCACTCGAAGGTCTGCATGTTCAAGAAGATCAAGTTCGGCAGCCGCGACTCGATCGGCTACGGGAACCTCGAGCTGCCGAGCCAGACGCTGGAGACGAGCGGGCTGTGGATCGCGCCGTCGCTCGAGGTGCTGACGAAGGTCACGCGCTACGGACGCGTCCCTGCCGAGGGGCTGTGGGGGCTCGCGAACGTCCTCCCCGACGTCGTGTCGCTCTTCGCGATGTGCGACCCGCTCGACCTGGGCACGGTGGTCGACTCGAAGAACGTCGGCGTGCCCGCGGTCTTCATGTATGACAAGTATCCGGGCGGCCTGGGCTTCGCGCAGAAGTCGTATCACATGATCGAGGAGATCCTCGAAGCTGCCTGCGATCTGATCCACGGGTGTCCGTGCGAGGACGGCTGCCCCTCCTGCGTGGGCGCCCCTCTGCCTCCTCAGATGCAGCAGGACCCCGACGCGATGGGGAAGGGGCGGATCCCGGACAAGGAATCGGCGCTCGTGATGCTGCACGCCCTGCTCGGCATGCCGGACTACGTCCCGAAGGGGCCGATTGATGAGGCGCGTCGGGCGCGGGTCGAGACGGAGCGGGCGAAGGTCACGAAGCAGCATGCGGCGCACGCGGAGGACGAGCCGGTGGCGTTGCCGCCGCGGATCGTGACCCCTCTGCCGATCGACGTCGCCGAGCGGCTGCGACGGCGGCTCGGGGCGCGATGAAGTCGAGATCCGGGTCCCGCTCCCGCCCCGGTCACTCGTGGCGCGCGACGACCTTGTTGAGCGGACGGCCAAGGACGTACATCGCGCACCCGGCCGCGAGTCCCAGGACCGTGAGCATCAGGAAGAACCCCTCGCGAGGCATCTTCTCCCAGAACGTCCCCAGGTATCCGGAGAGGTAGTTCCCGAAGAAGCTCGAGAGGAACCACACCCCCATCATCATCGACACCATGCGCGCGGGCGCCACCTTGGTGACGAGCGACAGCCCGATGGGGGACAGGTACAGCTCCCCGATCGTGAGCACGAAGGTCGTTCCGGTGAGCCAGAGAACGCTCCGCCGGACGTCCGGGGCCATCCCGCGCGAGGCGAGGATCATGATGATGTACGACAAGCCGAGCAGGAAGCAGCCGATCGCCATCTTCGTCACGCTGGACGGTTCGCTCTTCCGCCGCGCCTGCCACGCCCAGATGATGTTCAGCACCGGGGCCATCAGGAAGATCATCATGGGGTTGAACGACTGAAACCAGGTCGACGGGACGGTGAAGCCGAGGAACCTCCAGTTCGTGTTCCGGTCTGCCCAGAGCTGCATCGTGTTTCCCTGCTGCTCGTAGACGCCCCAGAAGACGATGTTGAGCGCGCAGAGCACCATCAAGGCCCCGACGCGGAGTCGGTCGTCGTGTTCGAGGGAGAGCATCCAGCGGGTCAGGTAGACCACGAGGGCCGCCCCGGCGAGGCCGAGGACGATCCAGCGGACGATCAGAGGCAGTTGTGCGAGCAGGAGCGGGAGCGCGATGATGAGGGTGAGCAGCCCGACCGCCGTGCCGAGAATGTAGACGGCGATGAAGGTCATCGATCGCCGCGGGGTGACGTTGACCTTGGAGGGCTCGGGCGCCAGATGGGGCCGTCCCCAGATGTACAGGATCAGACCCAGGATCATGCCGACCCCGGCCGCGCCGAAGCCGTAGTGCCAGCCGACCTTCTGTCCGAGCGTCCCGCAGATCAACGGGGAGAGCATCGCACCCAGGTTGATCCCCATGTAGAAGATCGTGAAAGCCCGATCGCGCCGCGGGTCGCCCGCCGCATACAGCCCCCCGACCTGGGTCGAGATGTTCGGCTTGAACGCTCCGTTGCCGAAGATCAGGAACATCAGGGCGACGAAGAAGAGACTCTGCACGGCCATCAGGAAGTGGCCGATCGCCATGAGGACGGCCCCGAGGATGACAGTTTTCCGCTGTCCCAGGATGCGGTCGGCGAGCATCCCGCCGAAGAACGGGGTCAGGTACACGAAGGCCGTGTAGAGCCCGTAGATCTGCGAGGAGAGAGGCTGGTTCCCGAGAGGGCCGAAGACCGACTCGAGAGACCCCTTGACGAGGTTGAATCCGAGGACCTGCCTTCCAACGTCGGGCTTCAGGAACAGGAAGTTGACCATGTAGAGGACGAGAAGGGAGCGCATCCCGTAGTACGAGAAGCGCTCCCACATCTCCGTGAAGAAGAGGATGAAGAGCCCGACCGGGTGCCCGAGGAAGGTCCGCTCCTTGCGCGCCATGCCTGCGGGGAGGGTCATCGTTTCGGGGGGCGTGGGATTCGACATCGTTCCTTATCCAATCTCCTTCGCGATCTCGAGGAACCGATGGTACGGAATCGCGGTCCACGATTCCGCCTTGAGCGCGCCGCGCGCGAGCGAGATCAGGGAGACCTTCGCGGCCTCTTCCTCGCCCGGGGCTTCGAAGATGTCCATGAAGTCGTAAGGTCCGAGCAGGGCGTAGTGCGCGAGCCACTTCACATCGGGAACCTTCTCCTCGACCGTCTTCTTCCAGAGATGTCCGATCTCCTCGCGATGGTGGATCTCGCGGTTCAGCTCGGACGACAACTTCGTCATGAGAATGAACGTGGCCATCGGAAGAGCCCTCCTTCCTTCAAAGCCCAGCGACCATCCTGACGGAATTCGTCCCGATTTCAAGCCTTGGACGACGCGGGCTCGATTTCGACGACCGGGTCGCCCATCCCCTCGATCCAGAAAGCGCGCGCCATGCGCGGGGTGTTGAACGCAAAGCCCGGGTTTCCGTCGGGCCCGAGCAGGACGACCCCTCCGACGCCCATCACGCGCCGCGCGAAGGCGCGGATCGCGTTGCGCGCGGCCCGCGCGGCGGGGGTATCGCTGACCCCGGGGGGGACCGGCCCCCACGTCACGGGTCCCGGGGCGATGGACGGCGCGCTTCCCGCCTCCGCGGCATCCGGGCGCGGCCGGGGCGATCTCCACTCGATCGTGAGTGTGTCGATCTCTTGGACGGCGCGGAATGCGAGCAGGTCGCGCAGGATCGCCTCTCCCCATCCGGTGGAGCAGGCGGCGCCGACCCCGTTCTCGGCCCAGGTCCCGGCGCCGAGGACGGGACTGTCGCCGACTCGGCCGGGCAATGTATAGGGCGCGCCGCCGGTCGACGTCGCGGCGGCCAGGCGCCCCCGCGCATCGCAGCAAACGACGCCGACCGTCCCAAGCGGGCGGTCCACCGCGGGGGGGGCGTCGCCCGGAGCGGTCTTCGGCAACGTCCCGTCGAAGGGCTGGCGCGTCTTGTACGCTTCGAGCTGCTCGAGGAAATCCTTGCGCCGCACCTCGCGCTCGGTCAGGAGATCTTCGTGCCGGCACGCGGGGATGCCCGCGGCGCGCGCGAAGCGTGAGGCCCCGTCCCCCGCGAGGAAGACGGCCCGACCGTCATCGAGGATCGCGCGCGCGAGACGCACGGGATTCGCCACATCGCGTACGCAGGCGCACGCCCCGGCCCGCATCGTCACGCCGTCCATCACGGATGCGTCCATCTCGATCGCCCCGTCGCGATTGAGAACGGATCCGCGCCCCGCGTCGAACGTGGGATCGTCTTCGAGAAGAGCCGTGGTCTCGGTGACGATGTCGATCGCGGGCGCGCCCCGTGTGAGCAGCCCGATCCCTTTCACGATCGCCGCACGGAGTCCGGAGAGATGGGCGTCCGTCTCGTCATCCGGGATCTGCCATGCGCCCCCGTGAACGATCAAGCTCCGCATGGGTGGTATACTGGCTTCAAAGGCAATCATCCGCAAGAGAATGGAGGACGCAACCAATGGCCTCAGCCATTCTTCGGATCATCGAGAACCAGATCCGGACGTGGGATTCCTTGGCCCAGACGCGCCGGACCGAGGTGCAGGGCCTCCCCGGGACGCCACCCAGGATCCGACCGTGCATCACGATCGCGCGGATGATCGGTTCCGGCGGATGGGAGATCGCCCAGCTGCTCAAGCCGAGACTCGGCTGGGAGGTCTTCGATCGCGAGATCGTCGAGGTGATCATCCGCCAGGGCCGGTTCCGCGAGGCGATCACGAGCTCCCTGGACGAGCACGACCGATCGTCCGTCGAGCTGTGGGTGGATGGACTCCTCCACGGGCTCATCGTCGACAAGGGGGACTACCACCGCGCGCTGGTCAAGGTTCTCACCTCGATCTCGATGCACGGGCACGCGATCCTGATCGGACGCGGCGGCAACTTCATCCTGGACCGCGACCGCACGTTGAACGTGCGTTTCGTCGCGCCGCGGAGTTTCCGCGTCGAGATGATCAGCCGCTCGCAGGGGATGCCATTGAGCCGCGCCGCGGCGCTCGTGAAACAGACCGATCACGAGCGCGCCGCGTTCATCACGCACAACTTCCACGCGCGGATCGATGATCCCACCGCCTACGATCTCACGATCAACATGGCCGGTTTCACCCAGGAGGCGGCAGCCGACGCGATCGTGCAGGCGCTCCGCTTGAAGTTCGGGGGGCGCGACGACGTCGAGCTCTGAGGGACGCCGGTTGCGGGCCGGCATCCTAGCCGCCGGCATGGCGGTTTGCCTGGCGGGGACGGCGTCCGGCGTCCGCGCCCCGATCGTCCTGGACGGAGCGTTCGGCGATTGGGACGGCCTGGCGCCGGCAGCCGTCGATCCGTCCGGCGACGGAGCGGGATCGATCGACCTCGGCCGGCTCTGGTGCGCGGACGACGACCGCTTCCTCTTCATCCGCTTCGAGGTGGGACCCGCGGAGGTCCAGCTGGACAGCGGGAACGATCTCGTCCTCTATCTGGACACGGATCTGGACGGCGCGACGGGGCGCGCGATCGGCGGCATCGGCGCCGAGCTCGAGTGGCGGTTCGGCGCGCGCCGGGGGACCTTCTACAATGGCGCGCGCGAGACCCCGATCCGTCACGCGGACATCCGTTTCATCGCGGCACCGTCGGTGACCTCGACGACCTTCGAGATGGCGATCGCGCGCGACGCCCGGCCGGACGGGGTCCACCCGCTGTTCACGGGATCGCGGGTCCGCATCCTGTTAATGGATGGAGCGAGCGGCGACCGCGAGCCGAACTCGGGCGAGGTCCTGACCTACACATTCGACGAAGGGACGCTCCCCCCGGAGACGCAGATCCCGATCGCGCGCGCTTCGGCCGGGGACCTGCGCGTGACGACGCACAACGTCCACAACGATGGCCCGTGGGATGCGGCGAAGGAGCCGGGCTTCCGGCGCCAGTACGCGGCGCTCGCGCCCGGGATCTTGAACTTCCAGGAGATCTACGATCACTCGGCGCCGGAGACCGCCGCGCTCGTGGAGACGTGGCTGCCGTCGGGCCAAGGGCAGACCCGGTACGGCGCCGGGGTGAGCGGGCACGACTGCATCACGGTGAGCCGGTATCCGGTCGAGGGGATCTGGCCGATCGACGGGAACATGGCCGTCCTCCTGAACACGTCCGCGGCGCTCGGAACGAAGCTCTTGATCGTGAACGCACACCTCCCGTGTTGCACGGACGATCCGGGAAGACAGCGCGAGGTCGATCACATCCTCTCGTTCATCCGCGATGCGGGGGAGCCTGGCGGGGTCCTCCCCGCGAACACCCCGGTCGTCATCGTGGGGGACCTGAACCTGGTCGGCCTCTCGCGGCAGCTCAAGTCGCTCCTCACGGGGGACATCCTGGACAACGCGACCTATGGGCCTGACTTCCACCCCGACTGGGACGGAAGCGACCTTGCGGACCTGATCTCCCGCCAGACCGAGCGGCGAGTCGCGTTCACGTGGCAAAGCGAAGGCGGCGACTACTGGCCCGGTCGCCTCGACTTCCTAATCGCGACCGGCAGCGTCCTCGAGACGGCGAACCACTTCGTCCTCTACACCCCCGAGATGTCCGCGGACTCCCTCGCCGCCCACGGACTGCTCGCTCATGATTCCCTCTCCTCCGACCACCTGATCTTGACTGCCGACTTCCGCGCGTCCGGTTCGGCGGATTCGACCGGCGCCGGGACCCCCGCCGCGATCCAGGCGCGGCTGGTCCCGAATCCCTCCCGCGGGACGGTCGAGCTGCGCCTCGAGCTTCCGCGTGAGGCCGCGGTTTTGGTCGAGATCTGCGATCCCGCGGGACGGCGGGTCGCGTACCCCGCGGGTCCGGCGTGGGTGGCCGTGCAGGCCGGCGAGATGCGCTTGAGCTGGGATGGACGCGACGATCCGGCGGGGGCCTACTTCGTGCGCGTCCGCGTGAGGGACTTATCCGGGGAAAACGCGCGGACGGTCAAGTGGCTCTCCGTGCGGTAGAATCCAGCGAACGAGGCCGGGCGAACCGGATGGGCGAGAGAGTGACCCGAGAGGAGGATTCCCCGCGATGAGCGAGAACCCGCTCTATGACGTCATCGTCTTCAGCCCGCATCCCGACGATGCGGAGATGACGATCGCAGGCACGATCATGCGCCTGGTGCGGTCGGACCGGCGCGTTCTGTGCATCTCGCTGACCTCCGGGGAGAAGGGGACGTATGGGACGCCCGAGACCCGGCGGCGGGAGTTCGCCGCGGCGAACTCCGTCATGGGGACGGACGGCAGGATGCTCGAGTTTCCGGACACCCAGGTGGTCAACACGCCGGAGGGGAGGCTCGAGATCGCGCGCGTGGTCCGGGCGCACCGCCCCCGCATCGTCTTCGCCCCTTATCACACGAACGTCTACGGGCATCACGACGGGAGCGCGAACTCCGATCACTGGGCGACCGGCCAGCTCGTGCGCGACGGTCTGAAGCTGGCGCGCTTCAAGAACGTGATGCCCGAGATCCCGGCGCATGACGTCGATCGGCTCTACTACTACATGGTCCCGAAGGACCGGCTTCCGACGATGGTCGTCGACGTGAGCGACCTGATGGACGATGTCCATCGAGCGATCCGCGCCTACGAGACGCAGATGCAGATCCGGAGGCAGGACAACATGGTCCTCGAGCTCCTGGACGCGATGCGGGCCTGGAATGGGATCCGCATCGGGAAGCGCTTCGGCGAAGCGTTCCTGAGCGACGAGGCCCTCGAGTTCGGCCCGGACACGTTCTTCACGACCTGACGCGGGACGCGCCGCCGATCGATCAGGGATCCTGCCGGAAGAGGTCCTCGAGCTTCTTTCGCGCCTCGATCGATCGGTCCTGTCCGCCGCCGCCAAGCGGCGCCTCCGTGAGCTGGAAGAACTCGCAGAAGTTCGCCCTCTCGCGATCCGTGACCCATTCGGCGTTCGGCTCGCGGCACTTGTTGTTCACGCCCGGATCGTAGTGGCGGCAGTTGCGACACGCATGCAGGTCGCGCCCGCATTTCGGACACTCCGCCTCGCGCGGCACCGCGGCGTATCGCACGAACGGCAGTCCGGTCCCGCAGGCCCAGCAGGAAGGCATCGTCAGCTTCTCCTCTCGGGGCGCGGCGGCAGGGCCGATTGGATTTCGGGGACGAGCTCCGCCGCGCGCCGCATCAGGTAATCGCGCTCGTTCCTCGCCGGATCCTCGATCACGTCCTCGAGGAGCGAGTCGAGGATCCGTCCGATGACGGGACCCTGCCCCAGCGCCAGCCCTTCCATCAAGTCGGCGCCGTTCACGCGGAGGTCATGCACCGAGAGCGCCGCCTCGCGCTGCACGACCTGGGCGATCCGCTCCTTCAGTTCTTCGAGCTCTGGACTTGCCGCCGAACGGCGCATCCCGTTTCCCAGCGTGTCGGCGCGCCGCGTCTCGAAGAGATCCTCCAGATGATCGAGCCCGACCGTGCGGATGAAGCGGCGCACCGCGCCGTCCGACCATTCGCGGTCGTAGTGGAACATGTGTTGCTGGACTAAGTGCACGATCCGCTCGCGCTCGTCGTTCGGATAGCGGAGGCGGCGCAGGATCGCATCGGCCTTGCGCGCGCCGTAGGCCTGATGGTTGTAGAACGTCACGCGCCCGTCGGCTCCGGCGCACCGCGTGTCGCGCTTCCCGAGATCGTGCAGAACCGCGGCGATCCGGACGATCCGATTGTCCGCCCGGGCCATGTCGGCGGACTTGAGCGAGTGGAAGAACACGTCGAACGCGTGAAAGCGGTTCTGGCTCACCCCGTAGCAGTCCGCCAGTTCGGGGAGGAACCGATCGAGGAGCCCGGTCTCGAAGAGACGCTCGAGCGAGACGGACGGCCGCTCCTGGACCATGATGCGGTCGAACTCATCGCGGATCCGCTCCATCGCGACGCGATCGAGCCCGGGGGCGGATCGGGCGAGGGCGCGATACGTCTCCTCCTCGATCCCGAAGCCGAGCTGACCGGCGATCCGCACGCAGCGCAGGAGCCGGAGCGCATCCTCGCGGAAGCGGTCTTCAGGGAGGCCGACGCAGCGAATCCGCCGCGCGGCCAGATCCGCGGTTCCGCCGTGAGGATCGACGAGGCGCGCGGCCCCAAAGTCATACGCGATCGCGTTGACCGTGAAGTCGCGGCGCGCGAGGTCCTCCTCGAGCGAATCCGTGAAGACGACGGAATCGGGATGGCGCTGGTCCGAGTAGATCCCTTCGCGTCGGAAGGTCGTGACCTCGTAGGTCCCGTCGCGAGCGACGACGACGACGGTGCCGAAGCGCACGCCGACCTCCACCGCGCGCGGAAACAGGCGAATCATGCGCTCCGGGAGCATGTCGGTCGCGAAGTCCCAGTCATGGACCTCGAGGCCGAGGAGCAGATCGCGGATCGATCCGCCGACCAGGCAGATCCGCCCGCCGGCCCCGCGCACCTGCGCGACGAGTCGCTCGGCCCCATCCGGGAGGAGCTGCGCGATCCGCTTTTCGATTTCCTGCGACGCCACGAGCGCATTCTAACCGATTCGCGACGCGAGCCCGAGGCGACGATCGTGGACCGCCCCGCGATCGCGCAGTCGCATCCTGCAATGCGCCGGACCCGGGCCCAGGGGAGGGGGGTCTCGCGCACCCGCCGCCGCAGCCGCGCCTGCAAGAGACTCGCATCGCGCAGACTTAGCGGCCACTCATGGATCCGTCTCACGCGCACCCCGGGATTCTCCGCTATGATGGATACTGACTGCAAGTTGACGAGCCTCCCTGTGGTAATGTCAGGCGTTCCGATGACCGATAATCAGCCCGCGGGCCGATCCGATATCCTCGGCCCGGCAGGAAGGAATTAATGCCAACCGTCTGTACATTCCGGGTGATTCCAAACCTTCCGGAACACTTGAAGCCGCTCGGGGTCCTTTCCCGGAACCTGTGGTGGACGTGGACGCCCGAGGCGGGCGATCTCTTCCGCCGCATGGATCCGGACCTCTGGGAGCGGACGCGCCACAACCCGTTGGAGATGCTGGGAAGCCTGTCCCAGGATCGGCTCGAGGAGCTCGCGAACGACGAGGTGTTCCTCTCGAACCTGGATCGCCACCTCGCCGACATGAACGCGTATCTCGGGCGCCGGAGCTGGTTCGAGCGGGTGCACGGGGACTCGGTCGGACTGAAGGTCGCATACTTCAGCGCCGAGTTCGGCCTCCACGAGTCGCTCCCGATCTACTCCGGCGGCCTCGGCGTTCTTGCAGGGGATCATCTGAAGAGCGCGAGCGACCTCGGCATCCCGCTCTGCGCGGTCGGCCTTCTTTACAGGCGCGGGTATTTCCGGCAGTACCTGAACCGCGACGGATGGCAGCAGGAGTTGCACCCGGTCTACGACTTCGAGCGGCTTCCGCTCAACTTCGAGACGAATGAGGGCCGCCCGCTCCGCATCTCGATCGAGATCGCGTCGCGAACCGTGGCGGCGCAGGTCTGGCGCGCGCAGGCGGGACGGATCCCGCTCTTGCTCCTCGACACCGACTTGCCCGAGAACACCCAGGAAGACCGGACCCTGACCGACGAGCTGTACGGCGGCGATCTGCGCCACCGGATCCGCCAGGAGATCCTCCTCGGGATCGGCGGCGTGCGCGCCCTGCAGGCGATCGGCTACGAGCCGACCGTCTACCACATGAACGAGGGGCATTCCGCGTTCATGGCGATCGAAAGGATCCGGCTGGGGATGGAGCGGGACGGGCTCACGCTCGAGGAGGCCCTCGAGGCGGTCCGCGCGAATTCGATCTTCACGACCCATACGCCGGTTCCGGCGGGGCACGACATCTTCCCGCCCGACCTGATGCGCGAGCATTTCTCGTCGCTCGCAGGCCGCCTCGGCATTCCGCTCGAGTCGCTGCTGCGCCTCGGCCGGGTCTCTCAGGACGACACGAACGAGATGTTCAGCATGACGATCCTCGCGATCCGGACCTCGTCGCAGGTGAACGGCGTGAGCAAGCTGCACGGCGAGGTTTCGCGCAAGCTGTGGGAGCCGGTTTTCCCGAAGGTCCCGACCGACGAGGTGCCGATCGGCCACGTCACGAACGGGATCCACATCCCGAGCTGGTACTCGCGGGAGATCGCGCGCCTCTATTCCCGCTACCTGGGCCCCCGCTGGCAGGAGGACCCGGACGATCGTGAGATCTGGAATCGCGTCGAGCGGATCCCCGATGCGGAGATGTGGCGGGCGCGCGAGCGGCTCCGGGAGACGCTCGTCACCTACGCGAGGCGCCGGCTTCAGGACCAGCTCCAGCGCCGCGGGATGCCGCACGCCGTCGTGCGCGCGGCGGAAGAGGCGCTCGATCCCGACGCCCTCACGATCGGGTTCGCGCGCCGTTTCGCGGTCTACAAGCGCGCGAACCTGCTGCTGCGCGACCCGGACCGGCTCGCGCGGCTGCTGAACGACCCCGAGCGGCCGGTGCAGATCGTCTTCGCCGGGAAGGCGCATCCCGCGGATCATCCGGGGAAGCAGGTGATGCGCGAGATCGTCCACCTGGCGAGCGAACCGCGCTTCCGCAGGCGGATCGTCTTTCTCGAGGACTACGACATCGAGGTCGCGCGGATCCTGGTCCAGGGTGCGGACATCTGGTTGAACACGCCGCGCCGTCCGCTCGAGGCGAGCGGGACGAGCGGGATGAAGGCGGTCGTGAGCGGCGGCATCCATATGAGCGTCCTCGACGGCTGGTGGGCGGAGGCGTACGCCCCGGACAACGGATGGGTGGTGGGCAACGGCGAAGAGTACGACGACCCGGATTCCCAGGACCAGGTCGAGGGGGAGTCGCTCTACGAGCTGCTCGAGCACGAGGTGATCCCTCTGTTCTACAAGCGCGGCTCGGACGGCCTGCCGCGCGGATGGATCACCCGGATCAAGGCCTCGATGAAGGCGCACTGTCCCGTCTTCAACACGAACCGGATGGTCGAGGAGTACACGCGGGGCTACTACCTGCCGGCGCATCTCAGGGCGAGCTACATCGTGCACCATGTCAACTCGGGCGCGCGGGAGCTCGCGGCCTGGCGGCGTCGGATGACGGAGGCCTGGGGCGGCGTCTCGATCACGCAGGTCACGACGGGGGAGGGCGATCGGCCGGTCGGCGACGCGTTGACCGTGCGGGCCGTCGTTCGTCTCGGGCCGCTCGCGCCGGACGATGTCGTTGTGGAAGCCGTGCACGGCGACGTGGACGGCGGCGGCAACCTGCACGGGACCGAGAGCGTTCCGCTCGACGTGGTCGACCGGCGCGACGGGGTCGTGATCTACGAAGGAAGGGTCCCGTGCCGCCGGACGGGCTTGAGGGGGTTGTCCGCGCGCGTGCGGCCCGCGGCGCGTCTGAACACGGACAATCCTTTCGAGGCGAACCTGCTCACCTGGTGGGAGGCGGACTCGGCCCGGTAGCCCGCTTGGGCTTCCGGGGCCGAATCCGCCCCGCCGCGCACCGTCCGCCTATTTCGCAGGCGCGTCGACCGGCTCGACCCGTCCTCCCAGATGCTTGCCGAGGAACTGCTCCATCGCTCGATAGAAGTCGAAGCGGTTCTCCTCGAGCAGGAACCCGTGGCCCTCGTTGTCTTTCACCATGTACGGAACGTCGATGCCCCGCGCCTTCAGCGCGTTCACGATCTGGTCCGATTCCGCCTTGTTGACCCGCGGATCGTTCGCGCCCTGCGCGACCATGAGCGGCGCTTTGATCTGGTCGACGTGGAAGAACGGGGACGCCTCCGTGAGGAGGTCCTTGTCCTTCTCCGGGTCTCCGACCATCTCATAGAGCATCTTGCGCATGAGCTCCCAGTAGGGAGGGATCGAATTCATGAACGTGAAGATGTTCGACACGCCGACGTAGTCCACGCCGCAGGCATACAGGTCGGGGGTGAATGTGACGCCCGCGAGGGTGGCGTAGCCGCCGTAGGAGCCGCCATAGATCCCGATCCGCTTCGGGTCGGCGATCCCCTGGTTGATCAGCCACTTCACGCCGTCCGAGATGTCGTCCTGCATCGTCTTGCCCCACTGCTTGAACGACGCCTCCCAGTACGCCTTTCCGTATCCGGTCGAGCCCCGGAAGTTGATCTGGAGGACGGCGTAACCGCGGTTCGCAAGGAACTGGACCTCGGGATTGAAGCCCCATCGGTCGCGATACCAGGGGCCGCCGTGCGGGTTGACGACGACCGGCAGGTTCTTCGGTTGGGCGCCGCGCGGGATCGTCAGGTAGCCGTGGATCTTCATGCCGTCACGCGCCGTGAACTCGATCGGCTGCATGTCCGCCATCTGGTCCTCGTGCAGCCAGGGGCTCACCTCCGCGAGCTTCTGAAGCTTCTTCGTTTCTGTGTCAAAGAAGTAGTAGGTCCCCATCGACTTGTCGCTGTACGTCACGACGAGGACCTTCGTCTCGTCCCGGCTCATCCCGGCGACGGCCACCTCGTAACCCGGGAGCAGTCCTTCCAGGGTCTCCTGGAGCTCGCGGCGCTGGTCGTCGAGGAAGTGATAGTGCGTCTTGTCGGTCAGGTAGGCCACGCCCGTGATGACCTTGCGCTTCTCGGACCGGAGCAGGTTGCTCACGTCCACATCGGGGTTCTCGTAGATCAGATCGAGAAGCTGGGCCTTCCCCGGGTCGTACCGGTAGATCGCCGCCTTGTCGCGGTCGAGATTCGAGACGACGTACAGATCCTTGTCGTCGAACGTGAAGTTGAGCGGGCTCAACCGATCCTTGAAGCTCGTCGTGATCAGCGTGCGGAACGAATCCGCTTCCGTCTCGCGGTATAGCATGCTCGTCTGGACGCCGTCCGACGTGACGGCGCCCCGGAGCTTTCCCGCGTTGTCCGTCACCCAGCCGGCGATGTTCCCGGGATTCTCGGCGAGGAGCTGCAGGTCGCCCGTCGTGACGTTCAGCCGATAGACGTCGAACACGCGTGGGTCCCGCTTGTTCATCGAGATCAGCATCTCGTTGTCGATGTCCTTCAGGTCGTCGACGATCTCGACCTTGACCTTCGGAAACGGGGTCAGATCCTTGAAATCGGAGCCGTCGATGTTGACGGCGTACGCATGGTAGTTCTCATCCCCGGCCGTGTCCTGGACGTAGATGATCCGGTTGTTTCCCTTCCACGAGTAACCGACGATGTCGCGCTCCTTCGAGGAGGTGATTCGCGTGGCCGTGTCCTCGCCGACCTTCTGGACGTGCACATTCAGCCGGTTTTCCCACGGGGCGACGAACGCGAGATACGCCCCGTTCGGGGAGAGCTCGAACAGGGCCTTTTCCGGATTGCGGAAGAAGTCCTTCATCGGGATCAGGGGCGGCGTGCCGCCCGCCGCGCCTGCGGAACGCGGAACGAAGGACGAGAACGACGCGAGCGCGAACGCCGCGAGGAAACAAGAACCGATGAGATGCCTCAGCATTTACTGCTCCTTTTTTGATGTCGGCACCCGTTCATGTACGGGGATTCCACGCCCCGGTTGCGCCTCGACGTGTGATTCCATTGGATACGGCAGTCTAGCACCATGGCGCGGTCCCCCGCATCGGGGTGACGACGTCACCTCTGCCTGCTATAGTGCCGTTGGCGCCAACTCCCGAGGAGATTCCATGGCAAGATCATCCACCCCTCCGCCGAACGGCGGCGGCCCGCCCCTCGCGTATCGAAACCTGGACTTCCTCGAAAGCGATGCGGGGAGGCCGCTCCGCATCCTGGCCGAGTACCTGCAACCGTTCGATGCACTGCGGAAGCAGCGGGTCCACGACACGATCGTGTTCATGGGTTCCGCAAGGATCGATCCCGACGGACCTTTCGCGCGGTACTACACGGAAGCGCGGGAGCTCGCCCGCCTCGTCACCGGGTGGTCTCAGAGCCTGCAGTCCGATGCGCAGCACTTCCTCGTGTGCACGGGGGGCGGTCCAGGGATCATGGAGGCGGCGAATCGGGGGGCCGCGGACGCGGGCGGCAGGTCGATCGGGCTCAACATCGGGCTGCCCCACGAGCAACGTCCCAACCCGTACATCCCGGGGGACCTCTGCTTCGAGTTTCACTATTTCTTCATGCGCAAGCTGTGGTTTGCCCACCTCGCCCGCGCGATCGTGGTCTTCCCGGGAGGATACGGGACCATGGACGAGCTGTTCGAGCTGCTGACGCTGGCGCAGACCCGCAAGCTCGACCGTCCGATCCGGATCCTCCTGTATGGCCCCGACTACTGGAAGGAACTCGTGAACTTCGACGCGCTCGTGCGCCACGGAATGATCAGCCGCGAGGATCTGGAGTTGTTCAGTTTCGTCGACAACCCGGTCGAAGCGCTTCATGCGCTGCAGCAGGGAATCCCGAGCGAGCCGACGCCCTCGACCCCGGCGCTCGCGAAGTCAACGACGCCACGGGGGCATCATGACCGATAGCGAAATCCCCGCCGGCAGCCCGGCGGGTTGGAGCATCCCCGAATGAACATTCCTCAGAACCAACAGCGGGCCTTTCTGCTGCGGGTGGCGCGGCAGGCGATGGTCGAGCGCGGGCTCGATCCGGATTTCCCGGCGGCGGCGATGGCAGAGGCGGGGGGGATCGTGGTTTCGACCGCGGCGCCCCAACCCGGCGATCCGGTGCGCGACCTGCGGAAACTCCTGTGGTGCTCGATCGACAACGACGACTCCCGCGATCTCGATCAGCTCACCGTGGCCGATGCGCATCCGGGGGATGGGAATGCCAGGGTCCTGGTTGCGGTCGCCGACGTGAGCGGCGCCGTCGGACCGGGCTCGGCGCTGGACGCCCACGCGGCGCGAAACACGACTTCGGTCTACACCCCGCCGCAGAACTTCCCGATGCTCCCGGACCGGCTGAGCACGGATCTCACCTCGCTGAACGAAGGCGAGGACCGCCTGGCGATGGTGGCGGAGGTGGAGATCGACGGCAATGGCGGCATCGGGCCCTCGCGCGTCTACCCCGCGCTGGTGCACAACCATGGGAAGCTCGCCTATTCCAGCGTGGGGGCGTGGCTCGAGGGCGTGGGGGAGTTGCCCGCAGCCGTTGGCGCGGTCCCCGGTCTCGCGGACAACCTCCGACTTCAGGATTCCCTCGCGCAGACCCTCAAGGCGCATCGCCACGAACACGGCGCTCTCGAGCTCGAAACGATCGAGGTCCGCGCGCACTTCGACGGCGATGCCGTGAGCGCGCTCGCTGCGGAGGCGCGCAACAGAGCGAAGGAGATCATCGAGGATTTCATGATCGCCGCGAACGGAGCGATCGCCCGCTTTCTCGAGGAGCGGGGTCTTCCCGTGCTGCGCCGCGTCGTCCGCTCGCCCGAGCGGTGGCAGCGGATCATCGACATCGCTCTCGAATACGGAGAGCATCTGCCGGCCGAGCCGGATTCCAGCGCGCTGAACGACTTCCTGCTGAAGCGCCGCGCGGCCGACCCGTTGCGATTCCCGGATCTGTCGCTGGCCGTGATCAAGCTCCTCGGCCGGGGGGAGTACGTCGCGAGCTTCCCGGGCGATTCTGTGGCCGGCCACTTCGGACTGGCGGTGGAGGACTACACGCATTCGACCGCGCCCAATCGGCGTTACCCGGACCTGATCACCCAGCGGATGCTCAAGGCGGCGCTCGCGGGACAGGGCTCGCCATATGCGCGCGCTGAACTCGAACCGCTCGCCGCGCACTGCACACGCAAGGAGGACGACGCCCAGAAGGTCGAACGGCTGATGCGCAAGGCGGCCGCCGCCTGCCTGCTCGGCGACATGATCGGCCGCGAGTTCGACGGCATCGTGACCGGCGCCTCCCCCAAGGGGACCTACGTGCGGATCCTGGATCCGCCCGCGGAGGGCCGCATCGAGGAAGGCGCGGAGGGGCTCGACGTCGGCGATCGGGTGCGGGTGCGGCTCATTCACACCGACCCGGAGCGGGGTTTCATCGATTTCGCCCGGACCGGGCATCGGGGGATCGGCCGGCGGAGACAATAACTCCGACGCCGGTGCGGCCCCCGCCGCCGATGGCACACCCACGGCCGGCCTATCGCTTCCGGGAATCCAGATACTCCTCGACGACCTTCATGGCGCAGTACGAGCTGCACATCGAGCAGGCCTCCTCGGCCGGGTGTGATCGCTTCTCGCGCAGCCGGCGCGCTTTCAGAGGATCGATCGCGAGTTCAAGCTGCCGCGCCCAGTCGAGCGACTTCCTTGCGGCCGACATCTCGCGGTCCCACTCCCTCGCCCCGGGGATTCCCCGGACGAGGTCCGCGGCGTGACCCGCGATCCGTGACGCGATCACGCCCTCGCGCACGTCATCGATGGTCGGCAGCGCGAGGTGCTCGCTCGGCGTCACGTAGCAGAGGAAATCCGCGCCCGCCATGGCGGCGACCGCGCCGCCGATCGCGCCCGTGATGTGGTCATAGCCGGGCGCGATGTCGGTCACGAGCGGACCCAGGACGTAGAACGGTGCTTCCTCGCAGAGCTTCTTCTCGAGCATCACGTTCGCCGCGACCTGGTCGAGCGGCACATGCCCGGGACCTTCGACCATCGCCTGGACGCCGGCCTTCCGCGCCCGGCCGACGAGCTCCCCCAGAACGATCAGCTCCTGCACCTGCGCGCGATCGGTCGCATCCGCCGTGCAGCCCGGGCGCAGGCCGTCCCCGAGCGAGAGGGTGACGTCGTGTCGGCGGCAGATCTCGAGCAGGTCATCGTACCGCGTGTAGAGCGGGTTCTCGGCCTCGTTCGCGATCATCCAGCAGGTGAGGAACGCGCCCCCGCGGCTGACGACGTCCATCAATCGGCCCTGGTTCCGGAGGCGCTGGATCGATTCCCGCGTCACGCCGCAATGAACGGTGATGAAATCGACGCCTTCCCGCGCCTGCGTTTCGATCGCCGCGAACAACTCATCCGCGGTCATCTCGACGACGGAACCCTTGCGTTCGATCGCCGTCACGGCGGCCTCGTAGATCGGGACGGTCCCGATCATGACGGGGGAGCGGGCAAGGATCTCCTTGCGGATCGCCGGGATGTCGCCGCCGGTGCTCAGGTCCATCACCGAGTCCGCGCCGGCCTCGATGGCGGCCTGGAGTTTCTCGAGCTCCGGGCCCATCTCGGGATAGTCCGCGGAGGTCCCGATGTTCGCGTTGACCTTGACCTTGAGCCCGGCGCCGATTCCGCGCGGGAACGCCTGCTCCCGGTTCACGTTCTTCGGGATGACGATGCGGCCGTGGGCGACGCCGTTCCGGACGAAATCCGGATCGACTCGTTCCTCCGTCGCGATGGCCTCCATCTGCGGGGTGACCACTCCTGCTCGTGCCTGCTCCATCTGCGTCATCGTGATTCCTCCCCTTGAACCGGCCGGGATCGACGTCGTAAGCATACAACTTTCGCCATCTTGCCGGGGCGGCCGCCGGGAGGGCGGCCCTCGCGCCCCGGCGCCCGGGGCGGCTTGGGGTCAGATATTAGATCCTCGAATCCGGATTCACACCACGGCAGTTTGCCCGTGGCCGACTTTCCACTTGACCCAAGGTCAAATTGGCCTTAGTTTCATTAATGCTTTGTTGGGGGCTGATATCGCCCCGCGCGGCGGGCGTTGTGCCGACGGTCACCGCGATCAACAAGGTCAATGAGAGAATCCAGCTCCGAAGCAAACACGGGGACCGGTACTCGTGGATGTCCGGAGGGATCGAGCGGGGTCAAGGGTCTGTATCGCGAACTTCGAGTTGTGAGACCAGCCTCGATCTAGTTTCCCGGCGGGGAGCTGAGAAGCACATCATGGCACGACAGGAGGTACGTTCATGAAGGTAGCTATCCTTGTCCTCGGATTGTTGGCGCTCGCGACCACCGCATTTGCGTGGGATCCCTCTCACGTCAATGGTGGGGGTCCGGTGAATGTTCCCAATGTCCGGGATGCCTTCTACTGCCAGTCGCCTTCCGGCTCGTGGAACGCCTCGAATGCGTCGGCCGGTTTCCAGAGTGAAATGGCTGACGACATCCCGAACGACTGGGTTGGCCGCACGGTCAACCAGGTCACGTTCTACGTTGCCCAGTGGGGCGGCGGTCCGACCCCTCCGGGAAGCTTCGTGGTCAACTTCTACAACGGCGCGTGCCCTCCCGGGCAGACGGCTGTTGCGAGCTTCGACATCCCCTGGGGTGAGTTGAACGCGACGTTCGTCTATCAGTCGTCCTGGTACGTCTGGCAGATCACCGCGAACCTGCCGACGGATGTGACGATCGTTTCGAACATGTCGATCGGTGGCTACAGCAACAACAACTGGGGCCAGAACCCTCCGTACATGGGATTGGTCATTTGTGACACGATCTCCGGTTGCGGCCAGGGTTACGAGGCCGGCGCCACGTGGGGTTGCCCGCGCTGGAGCCTGCTGTCCTGCATGTTCGGTACGTCCGAAGATGTCGCCTACTGCCTCGGTGGCGGCGTCACCGCGACGCAGCCGAGCACCTGGGGCCAGATCCGGAGCCTCTATCGGTAAGCATTCGTTCGTCCTCGACGAATGGGTGGCGCTCCGCCGGACGATCTGTCCGGCGGAGTTGTTTTATGTTCCCGAGGACACCCCTTGTGATGCGGCCATCCCGGGTGGAACAATCCGCCGGGGCACGAAGCGGGGAAGGGGAGGTTGCGGCGGTCCATGCGTCTCGAGATCGGTTCAAGAGGCCCCAGCAAGATCCGCTTCCGGGAGCTTGTAGTCGACTATGTCCAGATCGTCGTGGGCGCCGCGCTCGTCGCCCTCGGCGCGAACCTGTTTCTCGTGCCGAACAACGTGGTCGCGGGGGGGATTACCGGCATCGCGATCATCGGCCACACGCTCCTCCGCACGCCCGTCGGCCTCGGGGTCTTCGTGCTCAACCTGCCCCTGCTCTGGCTCGGCTGGCGTTACGCCGGGGGCGGGCGGTTCGTCATCCGCACCGCGGTCGCCGTAACGGTCCTCTCGGTCGTGATCGACGCGACGGCCCCTTACCTCAAGGCCGTGACGCACGATCGCCTGCTCGTGATCTGCTACGGCGGTCTCCTCGACGGGCTCGGGAGCGGGCTCGTCCTGCGGGCGCGCGGGACGACGGGGGGAACGGACGTCTTCGCGCGCCTCGCGCGCCGCTATCTCGGCATGCCGATGGGGACGTCGCTCCTCCTCATGAACCTCGTGATTTTCGCGGCCGCGGGGAAGGTCTACGGACTCGAGCCGGTGATGGTCGCGCTCGCGCTCGCCTTCGTCTCGGCGCGCGTCGTCGATCTCGTGCAGGATGGCCTGTCGACCGCGCGCGCCGCGCTGATCGTGACCACGAAACCCGATGAGGTGCGCGCGGCGGTCATCGAGCGTCTGGATCGCGGCGTCACGATCCTGGAAGGACAGGGGGGCTTCAGCGGCGAGAACCGCCCCGTCCTCTTCGTGGTCGTGAGCGCGTCGGAGGTCGTCCGCCTGAAGCGGATCATGGCCGAGGTCGATCGCAAGGCCTTCATCACGATCACGCCCGCGAAGGAGGTCCTCGGGGAGGGATTCGCCCCGAACCGACCGGGTGACGCGTAACGCTCCCTCCCGTTGCGCCGCGCGCCCCGCGTCCCGTATCCTTCCGCCCATCGCCCCCGAAAGGAGTCAAGCCGCATGAGTGATCGGGCTTACGACCCGCAAGCGGTCGAGGGCCGCTGGCAGGAGTATTGGGATCGGAATCGCACGAACGTGGCCGATCTCGAACACGCCGGACGACCCTTCTACAACCTGATGATGTTCCCGTACCCGTCCGCAGAGGGTCTGCACGTCGGGAACGTCTTCGCGTTCACGGGCTCCGACATTCAGGCCCGGTACTACCGGATGCGCGGCTACAAGGTCTTCGAGCCGTTCGGCTTCGACGCCTTCGGGATCCACAGCGAGAACTTCGCGATGAAGGTCGGCACGCATCCCGCGCGACTCGTGCCCGCGAACGTCGCGAACTTCCGCCGGCAGCTGCGCAGGGTCGGCCTGATGGTCGACTGGACGCACGAGGTCCAGACGACGGACCCGGCCTACTACCGCTGGACGCAGTGGATCTTCCTCCAGTTCTACAAGCATGGGGTCGCGTACCGCGCGAAGGCCCCGGTCAACTGGTGCCCGAAGTGCATGACGGTGCTCGCCGACGAGCAGGTGATCGGCGGAATGTGCGAGCGCCATCCCGACACCGCGGTCGAGCGGCGCCTGACCGAGCAATGGTTCTTCCGGATCACCGCCTACGCGCAGCGCCTGCTGGACGATCTGTCGTGGATCGACTGGTCGGAGACGACGCGCCGGGCCCAGGTCAACTGGATCGGCCGCAGCGACGGCGCGGAGATCGACTTCCGGATCGCAGGCGCATCGGACGGCGACGCGATCCGCGTCTTCACGACGCGTCCCGACACGATCTACGGCGCGACCTACATGGTGCTCGCCCCCGAGCACTCGCTCGTCGACCGGCTGACGACGCCCGATCGCAAAACCGAGGTCGCCCGGTACCGCGAGGCCGCGCGCGCGAAGCGCGACGTCGAGCGCCTGGAAACCCAGCGCGAGAAGACCGGCGTGCCGACCGGTTCTCACGCGATCAATCCCGCGACCGGCCGGCCGATCCCGATCTGGCTGTCCGACTACGTCCTCATGGGGTACGGGACCGGGGCGATCATGGCCGTCCCGGCGCACGATCAGCGCGACTGGGAGTTCGCGAAGCGCTTCGAACTACCGATCGTCCCCGTGATCTTCCCGGCCGAGGGTTCGCTCCCGGAGGACCACGCCTACGAGGACGAAGGGAAGCTGGGGAACAGCGGCCCGTTCGACGGGATGCCGTCGACCGAGTCGAAGGCGAAGATCACCGAGCACTTGGCGTCGCAGGGGCTCGCGGAGGCGAAGATCAACTACCGGCTCCGCGACTGGTGCATCAGCCGACAGCGCTACTGGGGTCCGCCAATCCCCATGCTGTACTGCGACAAGGATGGGATCGTCCCCGTCCCGGAGGAGGAACTTCCCGTCGTCCTGCCGATGATCGAGGATTTCCAGCCCGACTCGAGCGGGCGCTCGCCGCTCGCGCGCGACGCGGGGTTCTACCACACGACCTGCCCGGTGTGCGGCGGGCCGGCCCGCCGCGAGACCGACGTCTCGGACAACTTCCTCGACTCGGCCTGGTACTACCTGCGCTATCCGTCGTCGGACCGGGAGGACGTCGCGTGGGACCCGGAGCTAACGCGCAAGTGGCTCCCGGTCGACCTCTACATCGGGGGCAACGAGCACGCCGTCCTGCACCTGATGTACACGCGCTTCATCTGCATGGTCCTCCATGACATCGGGCTGCTCGACTTCGACGAGCCGTTCAAGCGCTTCCGGGCGCATGGCCTCCTGATCAAGGACCGCGCGAAGATGTCGAAGAGCCGCGGCAACGTCGTCACCCCCGACGCGTTCGTCGCCGAACACGGGGCCGACACCTGCCGGATGTACCTGATGTTCCTGGGCCCCTACGAGGAAGGGGGCGACTTCCGCGAAGCCGGAATCGTCGGCATCCGGCGCTTTCTCGACCGGGTCTGGCGCTGGATCGTGGAGGAGCGGCCCGCGCTCCCGAAGGGGGATCTGCCGCGGGAGGCGCTCATCAAGCTCCACCAGACGATCGAGAAGGTCACGAAGGACACCGAGGCGCTCCAGTACAACACCGCCGTCGCCGCCATGATGGAGCTATTAAATGTGCTCCGGGAGGCCCCGGCGGCCGATCGATTCAGTGGCGAGGCCTTCGTCCGGCTGCTGGCGCCCTATGCGCCGCATCTGGCGGAGGAGCTTTGGGCTGCCCTTGGGCATAGGCCGAGCGTCTGCGATGCCCCGTGGCCGGAGTACGACCCCGCGCTGACGGTCGCCGAGATGGTCGAGATCGCCGTCCAGGTGAACGGCAAGCTGCGGGATACGATGCAGATGCCGCGGGGGAGCGACCGGGAGGCCGTGGAGAAGGCGGCGCTCGCCCGCGAGCGGATCGCCGCGCATCTCAAAGGGAAGAGCTTGCGGAAGGTCTTCTACGTCGGGGACCGGCTGATCAACCTCGTCGTGAGCTGACGCCTCGGATGGATGAGGAGATCTCGATGAAGAAGATGAAGGCGGGGGTGGTCCTCCTGACGGCATGGATGCTGTCTGCCGCCGCCACGAGCGCGGGCGCGTCGATCTTCGTCGGGGGCAGCTACGGCTGGCTGAAGAACCACGTCTACCGGAACGTGCCGAAGGTGGGCAGCCCCTATATCGGCGGGGCCGGCAAGAGCGTGGAAGCGGGCTTCGGCATCCGATCCATCTCGTTGAGCGCGGAGATCGGGCCCTCGTACGATCAACCCGTGAGGAAGATCACATCTGCCCGGGACCTCGGGCTCGTCGCACACGGCAAATACCAGTTCTTCATCGGGACTCTCGCCTACCGGCTCGAGCCGATCGAGAACGTGCAGCCCTTCATCATCCTCGGGGGAGGCCAGGGCGCGTTCACATTCGATTACGGTGTGAAGGGGCACGTCTTCCGGATCCACGGCAAGGACCGAACCCTGAAGACCGAGAGGTGGAAGTCCTGGGTCGCGGAGGCGGGGGTCGGGTTTGAGTCGCCGATCAGATCCTGGCTCCTGGGAGGCCTGCGGGGCCGCTTCCTGTACAACCGCTGGCGGCCCCTCACCGACGAGGGGCGATCCCCCAGTTATCGGAGCGGCAACGGCTTCGTCGTCGACGCGACACTGAAGATCCGCCTGTAACGGCCCGTCGTTTGCGGCCCGGCGCTACGGCAGCCGGATCCGCGCCTCGCGGACCTGGATGATGCTCTTCGTCGTCGAGTCCTGCACGAACGCGACGAGCTTGAGCGAGTGCGCGGGGAAGGCCGCGTCCGCGCTCAGGTCGAACGAGACCGGCACATCGACGAAGCTCCCCTCGGCGAGGGCCCCCTCGTTCCTGAGGTCGACCGGACTCAGGAATCTGCGCGCGACCCCATTGTAGTAGCCGACGTGATAGGGATCCGGGTTGGCTCTCAAGCTGTCCTTCGCGTAGAACGCGTAGAGCTTGGGTTTCGCGTATGCCGACAGATCGGAGACGGCGACGAAACGGAGCTCCCCGCGCAGGTTCAACCCTTCGATGGCGACGTTCGTCCAGTACAGGGCGGCCTCGCCGTCCTGCCCGTACGTGTTCAGGACCTTGGAACGGTACGTGTCATAGATCCCCGCGCCGCTCCCGATCACCCGATCGGTTCCATTGACGAACGCGATGGGCGCCGAGTTCCAGGCGTCGTTGTACAGCGCCATCCGATTCCGGTCGACGTCATCCGTGTAGAACGGGTCGGACCCGCCCCACGACACGTGCATCTCGATCCCCGAGAAGGCCTCCGACGAGAACTCGGGATCGTGCTCGAGCTGGTCGACGGCCGCGTCGGCAGGTGGGCAGTTCTGGCAGAGGGTCGCGGTGAACAGCTCGAGGATCACGCCGCGCGCCTGCGGTCTCGGCTCCCGGATGAAGACGAATGAAGCATCCGCCGTCCCGCTCGGCGGGATCGTGACCGTCTTCGCCGTGTCCCCGAGAACCGCGAATCCGAGCGGGCTGCCGCCGGGGGAGACCACGACCTGATGTGTCCCCTCGATGCAACGGATCGTCGCCGGGGTCATTCCGTGAGGCTGGTCATCGAGACGAATCGGCAGACCCGATGGATCCGATTCGATCGTCAGGACCCCGGCGGTCGCGTGCACGTCCACGTCGGTCGACATTTGTTCCGCCCCGGCGATGTGGATCGGGACCTCCCCGGGATCGAGCGTCGTGCACGAATCGGCCGCGGCGAAGCGGAGCGTGTGATCGCCGGGTTCCAGGTACATCTCGATGCTCGGCGTGTCGAGCGATTGCACGATCAGGTTGTCGTCGAGCCAGACCTTCGTTCCGACCTCGAGCCCCGAAACATCGGGATGGAAGTTGACCGTGAGAAGTCCGCAACGCAGAACGAACCGAAAATCGATCGTCAGCGGGCGTCCGCCCTCGATCGTCACCGCCACGCTCTCCGACGGGGCGACGTCCGCGCAGTCCCTGTGGACGGCGAACGTGTGTCTCCCGGCGGCGAGGATCGAATCCCACTCGGGATGGGATGTTGAGCCGATCACGGTCCGCCCGTCGAGCGAGAACCGCGCTCCCCGCGCGAGCGACGCCGGTTCGGCGAGAAAGCGGACCTTGACCTCGGCGCGGGTCGGGTGGAACTCGTCGTAGCATCCGCACAGGACCGCGACGGCGGCCGCGCAGGCGAACACCGCGGCCGCGGCCGCCGACAACCTAGAAGTTCGCGAGGAGCTCAACTCGACCTCCCTCGAAGGGATCGACGAGGCGGCAGACGCCGCCCGAACATACCTGCCCTCCGCGCATGCGGCCGCCCCCGACCGTGAGCTGCCCGAGGAGCCCCAGCCGGATGTTCCACTCGAGCCACAACCACGAATCGCGCGTCGCGGTCGGGTCATTCGACCACTCGTAGGTGGCGGCCCAGGAGTGAACGGGGGATTTCGACACCGTGATCGTTGCAACGTTGTCCCGGTACACCGTAGGGAGGCGGTACGACGCGGTAGCCAGGTCGAGCTGGTGGGTCCCCTGCGTTTCGTAGCCCGCCTCGAGAGCCCAGCCGGCGCCGAAGCCGCGCGACCAGTCCCCGCCGAACGTGATCCGCTCGAACAGGGTGCGGTCGAGTCCCTCCGGGATCTTCTCCTTCGTCTGGCCGACGTAGCCGAGCCAGTGCGCGTCCGCCCACGTGACCTCCGCCTGGCCCAGCAGCTCGCTCGACGGCAGCGTCGCGTGCCGCGCTTCCGTGCGGCTCCAGTTGCCGGTCAGCATCACGTCGGAGGAGATCGAATAGAGTGCCTCGGTCTGGATGCCGCGTTCATCGTCCAGGCGGATGTACCGAACGTGTGAGCCGCGGTTCAGCAGGGTGCTCGTGTGCTGCCGGGCGGCGGTCGGCGGGATCGAGAAGGCGTGCGCGAAGCGGAGCAGGTCCTTCCCCTCGACGGTCAAGGCAACCGGCCCGAAGCTGCCGCGCGCCGAAGCGTACGCCCCGTGTCCTTCCGCCGGATTCCTGCGCCGGGTCTCGGTATTGTGCCGCTGAATCGCGTACTCCGCGTTCAGGTCGATCCCGCCGGGAACGGTCCCGCTCCCCTGGACGCCGACCACGACGTCCCGGCCGGGGTACGGCTCCGTTCCCTTCAGGGAATCGATCACCGCGCCGTTCACGCCGAAGAGCATGCCGCCCCTTGGTTCGACGCGAGCGGAGAGTCCCTTGACCGTGGTCCGCAGATCGTTCACGTCCAGGTTCAAGTGGTTCGTCCCCGCGATCGCCTCGATCGTGAACACGCTCGGGGTGGCGACGAAGTGGAGCCCGTCCACGACGTTGTCGAACTCGACCGCTTGGTCCTCCAGGATCCGCAGAGCGAGCCCGGAACCGAACGTCGCGTAGCTGTCCCCGAGCCGCAGCTCGAATGGGCCGTGCGTCAGGTTGACCCAGCGCTTGCGGATCCCTTCGCGGTGGGATCCGTACTTGTTCGGATCGAGGGAGTGATAGTCAGACGGCGTGTGGGAGAGAAACACGATCCCCGCCGAAACCGTCTTGTAGCCGAGGTCGACGTCCAGGCGGTTGTCGATCACGCTTTCCTTAACCTTCGTGTCGTAGTAACCGCGGAGCTGGTTCGCCGCGCGCACCTGCGCCTCGTCCTGGGCGCGCACGGCCGCTGCAGCTGCAAGAAGGAATGTCGCGGTCGCGAAGAGGATCGCGCCCGCCCGGCTCACTTCGACTCGCCGGAGCCCCGCGTCGTACCCGAGGTCGACGTCGTCCCCGCCCCCTGACCCAGCAGTCCCACCACCTTGGCCTCCAACGGCTTCTCGTCCCCCGGCATGTACCCTTGAGCGAAGTTGACGATTGTCCCGTCCTGCGCGATCAGAAACGATGTCGGGTAGTTGCGGACATTGAACGAGTTCCCGACATCCTTCTTCGTGTCGGTGAGGATGATCATCTCCCACTTCTTCTGCGTGACGATCTGCTTGACCCCCAGAACCGTCTTCGGGTCGTCCTCGGCGATCGCGACGACCTTGAACCCGCGGTCGCGGTACGCGCGATGGAGCTTGTCCAGCTCGGGCAGCTCGTTCTTGCACGGCTTGCACCAGGTTGTCCAGAAGTCGACGAGGACCGGTCCCGTCTTGAGAAGGTCGGCGAGATGGATCGTCTTGCCCGACAGGTCCTTGGCGGAGAAGTCCGGAGCCTTGGCCATGGGCGAACGGGCCGGGTCCTCGGCCCGCGCCGGCAGCCAAGAGGATGCGGCGATGCAGAGCAGGATGATCAGACAGACGACTCCCGCTCGCCGGTGCGACGACAGGCTGGATGAGGTCACGGCGATTTCTCCTAGGTTTGCCAAGCCAAAGACGCACTCCTATTGTACTAAGGTGCCAGGTAGAGTCAAAGCGAAACGAACCCCGGCCGCGGGAAGGAGCCGCAGGTGATTGAGATCCATTCGATGCTTCCCGATCTGTTTCTGCGCCGTCTCGAGGAGAAGGACCAGGACGGCGTCATGCGCTCGATCGAGTCGGCCCGCACGATGGGCGACGGGGCGCGCCACCTCCTGAACGGGATGCGCCGGTTCGGCGGATACCACGCCGCGCGGGACGGCGAGATCGAGGCGGAGGTCGTGGTCGACTGCGTCGAGGACCTGGTCCCGACGATCGGCGGGGACGATTCCTGGGATCTCCTTCTCGCTGCGGCGGGCTACCTGATGGAGCTGCCTACCGCAGCGCCGCGGATCGAGCTGTTCGATCCGCCGGCGGGGGAGCGACCGCCCGAGTTCGTCCCGATCTCGTCGCTCGAGGGCGCCCTCGCGAAAGGGGATCTTGTCGAAACCTGCCGTACCGCGGGGCGGCTCGTACGCGCGATGCACTCGCGCGAGTATTTTCTCGAGATCCTGCTCGAAGCCGTGGCCCCCGATATCACGTCGACGGGGCGGCTCCTGATTCTCGCCGATTCGGTGGTGAAGGGGCTTCACACGATCGATTGGGAGACGGGACGGGGGATCGCATACCGGCTATTCGAAGCGTTGAGCGAGCGGCCGCTGACCCCCGCGCCGCCGGTCTCGGACGGGCCGTTGCCGGTCCCATGCCGCGCCGGGTATCAGGCGAGTCTCGCGCTCGAGGCTCCCGAGCTCGCGTGGCTCTACCTCTGCCATTCGTTCCAGGCCGAGCGCTACGCCCAGCTTCGTCCGAAGGCGATTCGCTGGGGATTGAGGCGCTGGATCGCCGATCGGCTCTTCGAGGGAGATGCCGCGGCGATGGACGCGGTCGAGGCGGAGATGGGCCCGTACGCGCCGCGGTCGTCCGGTGCGATCCAGGAAGACCTCCCCATCGGGATCGCGTCCCACATCGTGCAGCAGGTCGCGCTCGGCTCTGCCGACGTCGCGGCCGAGGCCGCGGAATGGGCGCGGCTCCTCCCTGACGTCGATCCTCTCTATCGCGCGATCGCCCAGGGGACGGTTCTCAACCTCGCGCACGGCAACCCCTGGCCGCTGCTCGCCGTGAACGCGGCGCGCTGGGGCGCCCATCTTCTCGATCCCGCGGGCGCGGGTTCGCTTACGCAGAGGTTGATCGAGCGGCTTGCAGAGATGCGGGGGACAGAAGCCGAATGAGGTCCCGGATCCTCGAATGGGGACGCGAGATCGGCCTGTCCCATGTTGGAATCGCGCCGGCGGACGGGCCGCCGCCGCGCGCGGTCTTCTTCCGCGACTGGTTGGCGCGCGGCTTTCACGCGTCCATGGACTACCTCGCGCGGGATCCGGATGCCCGCAGCGACCCGGGCCGCATCCTCGAAGGGTGCCGCAGCGTGATCTGCTGCGCACTCGACTACGAGGACCAGCTCCCCGATCCCGCAAAGGGGAAGCCGGAGCTCGCGCGCATCGCGCGCTACGCCTGGGGGGATGACTATCACGACGTCCTTGGGGAGAAGCTGCGCGCGCTCGCCGACCGGATTCGCGCCGCGTGGCCGGAAGTGCGGACCCGCGTTGCGGTCGACGCGTCGCCGGTCCTGGAAAAGGCGTTCGCCGCGCGCGCGGGTCTGGGGTGGATCGGCAAGCACGGCTGCCTCATCCACCCGGACCGCGGTAGCTACTTCTTCCTCGGGGAGATCTTCACAACGCTCGATCTGCCGGCCGACGAGCCGGCCGCCAACCGATGCGGATCCTGCCAGCGTTGCATCGATGCGTGCCCGACCGGGGCGATCGTCGAACCGGGGGTCGTCGATGCGCGTCTCTGCCTCGCGTACTGGACGATCGAGCACCGCGGCCCGATCGATGAAGCGCTTCACGCTCCGATGGAGAACTGGGTCTTCGGATGCGATGTCTGTCAGGACGTCTGTCACTGGAACAAGAAGAAAGCCGCGTCGTCGGCCGATCCCCGCTTCGCCCCGCGCGCGGCGAACCTCGGTCGTACGCTCGCCGAGTGGTCCGGGACAGCGATCGAGGAGTTTCGCGCGCGGTTCCGCGGGAGCGCCGTGAAGCGCGCCCGTCACGATGGGTTTATCCGCAATGTCGCGATCGCCGCCCGGAACGCCGCGGGCGCAAGGGAGACGAACCAATGACGGTCGATCCGGTCCGGATCCGGCGGGCGCGGGCGCGCCCCCTCGCGGGGAACCTGCACACCCCGGACGGCGGCGCGCAGGGCGCCGTCCTGATCCTTCACGGTTTCATGGGATTCAAGGACTGGGGCTTCTTTCCGTATCTCGCCGACGCGCTCGCGGCGCACGGCTTCTATGCGCTCCGTGTGAACCTGAGCGGCTGCGGGATTCGCGAGGACGGGATCGTCTTCGACGACCCCGAGGGGTTCGAGAAGGCGACCCTCTCGGGGGACCTCGAGGACGCTGCCGCCGCCGTCGCGTTCCTGCAGGCGGAAACGGCCGACCTCCCGCTCGGGCTGCTCGGGCACAGTCGCGGCGGCGGGACCGCGATCGTGCTGGCGGCGATGCACCCCGACGTGCGCGCTCTCGTGACGTGGGCCGCGATCTCTCGCGCCGCCCGTTTCGGTCCGGAAGCCACGGCGGCCTGGGGTCGCGGCGAGACCTGGCCGGTGACGAACCAGCGCACGGGCCAGGTGTTCCACATTCGCCGCGATTTTCAGGACGACCTCGCGCGAAACCGCGAGCGCTTCGACCTGGCCGCCCGCGCGGCCGAGATCGCGGCCCCGTGGCTCATCGTCCACGGCGCCGACGATGAATCCGTGCCGCTGCGCGAGGCTCAAGATCTACACGCCTCCGCGGGCGGCCGGCCGCGCCTGCTCCCGATTCAGGCCACGGGCCATACGTTCGGCGCGGTCCACCCCTTCGCGGGGGAGACGCCCGCCCTGCGTCAGGCGACGGACGAGACGGCGGCCTGGTTCCGGAGCCGCCTTGCTTGACCTCCCCCCGACGCGCCCGATAGCCTGAATGCGGCGCGCGACCGGATCGACCGGCCGCTCGGTGGCGCGGGGGAAGGAAGTGAAGGGGAGGGGAACCGATGCTCGATCGCGCGAAGGTCGAAGAGGTCCTGGATCAGCGGATCCGTCCGGCGCTCGTGAACGACGGCGGGGACATCGAGCTGATCGAGGTGAAGGACAACAAGGTCTACGTCCGACTCCTGGGGGCATGCGGGCACTGCCCGAGCGCGATCATGACCCTTCAGTTCGGCGTCGAGAGGCTGTTGCGCGAAGAGTTTCCGGAGTTCGAAGGGCTCATCAGTCTCTGATCGGAGGCCCCATGGCGGGTTTGAACGCGGCCGGCGTGGAAGAGTATCTCGCCGGCCTTTTTCCACCCCCGGATCCCGTCCTTGCGGAGATGGGGGAACTGGGTCGCGTCCGCGACTTCCCGATCGTCGGTCCGCTCGTGGGGGGGATCCTCGAGATCCTCGCGCGGTCGAGCGGCGCGCTCTCCGTCCTCGAGCTCGGTTCCGGGTTCGGGTACTCGGCCTACTGGTTCGCGCGCGGGCTCCATGCGCCGGGGAGGATCGTCCTCACGGATCGGAGCCGATCGAACCTGGACGAGGCGCGGGGGTTTCTAGCGCGCGGCGGATTCGCGCACGAATTCGATTTCTTCGAAGGGGACGCTCTGGACCGCCTGGACCGCCCCGGCGAGCGATGGGACATCATCTTCTGCGATGTCGACAAGCAGGCCTATCCGGAAGTCGTCGATCCCGCCGTCGAGCGGCTGCGCCCGTCCGGCCTGCTCATCTTCGACAACGCGCTCCGGTCCGGTCACGTATTGCCGGAGGCGGGGCCGCAGGATCGCCCGACCGAGGCGGTCCGCGCCCTGAACCGCCGGCTCGGCTCGCACCCGCACCTGCGCTCGACGATCCTGCCGGTCCGTGACGGGGTCGCCGTCGCCGTTCGCGTGTAGTTTCGTTTTTCGCAAAGGAGATGCCATGAGAAAGCACGCTCTCGCGTTCCTCGGGCTCGCAGCGCTCGCGATGCTCGCCCCCGCCGCCGCCCGCGCCGATCTCACGATGGTGATGAAGGCGGACTCGATCTCGATGACGAGCTATCTCACCGCGGACAAGCTCCGCGAGGAGGTCGGTGAGACCCAGGTGTTCATCTACCGCGGCGACAAGCAGCTCATGTGGTTGCTCAATCCGACCCTCAACACCTACAGCGAGATGACGAGCGAGGACCTCGCGGCGATGCGCGAGAAGGTCGATGGCATGCAGGCGCAGATGAAGGAGGCGATGAAGAACATGCCTCCGGAGCAGCGGGCGATGATGGAAAAGATGATGAAGGACCGGATGCCGAAAGCCGCGGTCGAGGTCCAGCGGACGGTGAAGGCGACGGGTGAGACGAAGGCCGTCAACGGATACCCGTGCGCCGAGTACATCGTGACGACCGATAAGGGGAGCTCCGATGTCTGGGCGACCGACCCGACGAAGCTCGGGATCGATCCGAAGGATCTGGGCGTCCTGAAGGGCTTCGGCGAGTTCATGTCGGCGATGAGCCCCGGCGCGGGCATGCGCGACCTGACGAAGGACTTCGAGCACCCGAAGCCGGATGAAGTCCCCGGATTCCCGGTGCTCATGATCTCGAAGGATTCGGAGGGCAAGCCGATCGGGCGGTTCGAGCTCGTGAAGATCGAAAAGGGGAGCCTCGCCGCCGACAAGTTCAATCTTCCGGCCGGATCCAAGAAGGAGTCGTCGCCGTTCCAGATGTCGCCTTACCAGAAGTAGGACGGGGCAAGCGGGAGGTGCTCGTCGCCATCGGCGCGGCCTTACGCGCCGCCATGCTGGCTTGAGCCTTCCCTGCCGGCCGTGTCCTAGCCGAGGCCTTCTTCGCGTAGGGGCATCTCTCGTTCAGAGGACAGGCCTCGCACCGCGGATTGCGGGCCGTGCAGAAACGCCGGCCGTGCAAAATCAGACGGAGGCCGAAGCCCGTCCAGTCCTTGTGGGGGACGAGGATCATCAAGTCCTGCTCGATCTTGACCGGGTCGGTGTGCGCCGTGAGCCCGATGCGCGCCGCCACGCGCGTGACGTGCGTGTCGACGACGATCCCCTCGCTCTTTCCGAAGGCGTTCCCGAGGATCACGTTCGCCGTCTTGCGGCCGACGCCGGGGATCGTGAGAAGCTCTTCCATCGTCCCGGGGATCTTCCCCTCGAACGCTTCGACCAGCCGCGCGCATCCGCCGAGGATCGACTTCGTCTTGTTCCGGAAGAAGCCGGTCGACTGGACCATCCGCTCGAGCTCTTCGGCGCCCAGAGCGAGATAGTCCTCGGGGGTGCGGCATCGCGCGAAGATAGCGGGCGTGACCTGGTTGACGCGGGCGTCCGTGCACTGCGCGGAGAGGACCGTCGCGACGTAGAGATCGAGCGGTGTCGTGAAGTCGAGCGGGATATTCGTGTCGGTGTGCGTTCGGGCCAGGCGTCGGTCGTACCAGGCCGCTAGCTTCTTCTTCTCTTCGATAGCCATGACGCGATCTCCTCCGCCTTCCGGCTGTTCATGATGCCGGCGGGGGTCAAGCCTCCCTTGGCCGCCGTGCCGACCGTGAGGCGCGCATCGGCGAGCCCTTCGGGCCGGTGGGCGTCGGGGTTGATCGAGATCGGGATCCCGAGCTCGATCGCGCGCGGGATGCGCCGCCAATCGAGGTCGAGGCGGTACGGATGGGCGTTGAACTCGACCGACACGCCGGACTCCGCGCATACCTCGAGGAGATGGTCGTCGTCGCACTCGTACGGCTCGCGCGTGAGGAGCAGCCGTCCGGACGGATGCCCCCAGTGGGTCGTCGCGGGGTGGCGCAGGGCCTTCTCGATCCGCCGCGTCATCGCCTCGCGCGGCATCCGCATCGCGCTGTGGATCGAGGCGACGACGAAGTCCAGCTCGCCCAGCGCCTCGTCGTCGTAGTCGAGCGATCCGTCGGGGAGGATGTCGGATTCCGTCCCGTGGAAGATCCGTATCGAGGGATGGCGTTTCTGGATCTCGCGAATCGCGGCGCCCTGGGCGCGCAGGCGCTCGACGGAAAGCCCGTTCGCGTAGACCGGGGTCCTCGAATGATCGGAGATGCCGATCCACCCGTATCCCAGCCGGGCGGCCTCGATCACCATTTCCTCGACCGTCCCCGCGCCGTCGCTGTCGGTCGTATGGACGTGGAAGACCCCGTGGATCGACTCGGGTCCGACGAGAGCCCCCGGGTGCGGCGCCCGCTCGGCCGGCAGCTCGCGCAACAGGGGATGGACCGGCTCGAGGCCCAAGGCGCGATAGATCCCGTCCTCGTCAAGGTGGAGGGGCTGCCCGTCCTTGCGGAATCCCTCGGCGCCGAACGCGAAGCCGCGTTCGATCGCGCGCGCCGCGAGAGAGACTCGGTGCTCCTCGCTCACGCTCTCCCAGAGCCAGCACGCCTCGAAGATCTCGCGCGGCCGACGGAGGATCCGGACGGGGATTCCCCCCGCGGTCCGCATGCTCTCCTCGACGTACGGACCCTCCGCGACAAATAGGACCTCGCGCAGGACCTCGATCTGGCGGCGAAGCTCCCCGGCGATTTCGATCCGGGTCCACTTGCGTCCGCCGCCGAGCACCTCCTGGGCGGCCTCCCACGCAGCGGGCAGAAGGAAAAGCCCGAGACGCCCGCGGTAGAGCGAGATCTCCCACAGGAGCTTCGATTGCGTCTTCTCGCCGAAGCCCGGAAGGGCGCGGAGCCGGTTCTCGATGCAGGCGTCCTCGAGATCCGTGATCGACGCGACGCCGAGATCCTGCCAGATCGCCCGGGCCCGCTTCGGCCCGAGTCCGGGAAGGCGGAGGAACTCGCGCACGCCCTCCGGGAACTGCGCGCGCAGCTCATCGAGGAGCGGGGATGCGCCGGTCCGCGCCAGGGACTCGATCTGCGCCGCGGTCGACTTGCCGATGCCGGGGATCGAGGCGAGGCCCGCCGCGATCGCGTCCTCGACGCCCCCTTCGAATCGCTCGATCGCCCGCGCGGCGACCTCGAACGCGCGCGACTTGAAGGAGCTCTCACCCGCGAGCTCGAGGAGCAGGGCGATCTCCTCCAGGGCGGTCGCGATTTCTTTCTTCTCTGCCGTCATCGCGCGAGCCGGAGCACCTCGCGCACCAGGGCGGCGATCCCATCCGCCACATGATCGATCCTCTCGCCGATCATGTAGGCGGGCGTGCTGACGATCTTGTTCGCGGAATCGACGGCAATCTCCTCGACCCGCCGGTCGACGTGCCGCGCTCCCATCGCCTCGATCTTCGCCGCGGTCTCGCGGTCGTTGCCGATCGTGAGCTCCACCGGGACCCCTCTCCGGCCGAAGACGCGGGCGACGAGTGCGGGCGCGATGCACATCGCGCCGATCGGTTTGCCGGATGCGTGCATCTCGACCAGGAGCCGCTCGACGTCGGGCTGGACCTCGCAGTCGGCCCCCGCCGTCGCGAAGTTGCAGAGGTTCTTCGCCGCGCCGTACCCGCCCGGGAGGATCACCGCGTCCAGTTCGGACGCGCGCGCGCCCGCGATGTCCACGATCTTGCCGCGCGCGATCCGCGCCGATTCGACGAGGACATTGCGGGGACCGGGCTGCGCCTCCCCTCCGAGGTGATCCACGACGTGCATCTGCGCGATGCCGGGAGCGAGACAGACGGCCTCGGCGCCGTTGCGCGCGAGCTCGAGGAGGGTGATCACGACCTCGTGGATCTCGCTTCCGTCATAGACGCCGCAGCCGGAGAGGATCACGCCGACTCTGGGGTTTCCCATCGCGACCTCCTTCGATGGACTGATCTTTCGTGGTGAGCGACGCAAAGATAGCACGAAATCGGGGTCAGCTCCTCGCGAGCCGCACGACGGTCTCGACGTGCGGCGTGTGCGGGAACAGATCGAGGATCCGCATTCGCTCCGCGACGTAGCCGTCGGCGGCGAGATCGGCGAGGTCCCGCGCAAGGGTCGACGGGTTGCACGAGACGTACAGGATCGCGGGCGGGGCGAGGGAAGCCAGCCCCGCGAGCGCCTTCGGGTGCATCCCCGCGCGCGGCGGGTCGATCACGACCATCTCCGGCCGGATCTCGCGCGCGTGCGGGAGCCACCCCTCGACCGTCGCGGTTTCGAACCGAGCGTGCGTGATCCCGTTGCGCTTCGCGTTGCGTTCGGCGTCCGCCACGGCGGCCGGGACCGACTCGATCCCGACGAGATTCTCGCACGTTGCCGCGAGCGCGAGCCCGAGGGTTCCGACGCCGCAGTAGAGATCGAGCAGCGCGCGCACCGGCCGGGCGAACGCGCGCACCGTGGCGACGAGCCCCTCCGCGGCGGCGCTGTTCGTCTGGAAGAAGCTGGAAGCCGAGAGCTCGAACTCGAGATCCAGGAGCCGCTCGACGATCCGGTCCCGACCGTAGAGGAGGATCTCCTCGTCGCCGCGCGCGATCGTCGCGACCCCCGAGTAGATCCAGAGGAGGAATCCCGCGATCTGTGGAAACCGCTCCCGGCACGCCTCGGCGATCTCTCGTAGCCCCGGGACCTCCTCGCGCACCACGAGCGCGACGAGCCATTCGCCCGTCGCGTGCGACGTCCGCACGAGGAGGTGGCGCAGGACCCCTCTCAGATCGCGGCTGTGGTAGCCCGGGATTCCGCGGGCGCGCGCCTCGCTCCGGATGAACCCGACCAAGCGGTTCACCTCGGGAGAGGTCAGGGCGCAATCGCAGACGTCGAACACCGCGTCGAATCTCCCGCGCACGTGCAGGCCGAGCGCGGGGTCCGGTCCGGGGGTCTCGGGAAGGCCGGCGGGGTCCCATGCGCGCGGCGAGAAGGAGAACTCCATCTTGTTCCGGTAGTGGAAGAGATCGGGGGCCGGAAGGGGAGGATCCGGCTCGGGGGCCTGGATTCCCGCGATTCGCGACAGGTTTTCGCGGACCTGCCGAGCCTTCGCCTCGAGTTGCGCGCTATAGGTAAGTTCCTGGTAGACGCACCCGCCGCACTCGGCGGTGTGGCTGCACCGGGGCGGGATCCTTTCCGGCGAGCGCTCGAGGATCTCGATCAAGCGGGCGCGCTGCCATCGCTTGCGCCCGTGCTTGACCTGCGCGATGACCCGCTCGCCGGGCAGCGCTCCCGCCACGAAGTGGACCTGCCCCTCGTGCCGGCCGACCCCTTCCCCCCCGAAGGCGAGGTCCTCGACGAGCAGGGTGATCGTCCTGCCTTTCAGTCCGTCCTCCATCCCGCGATCGTAGCCTCCCCCGTCTTCTTTGCCCAACTTTGCGTGTGCCGCGGCTGCGATCCTGCCCCATAATGGGCGAGGAACAGACGGGGGCGTTCGGACCCCCCGGGAAGGAGAAGACGGGAAATGATTCGCAAGTTCGCCGGGGTCACTCTCATCCTCGGGGTCCTCATGGTGGCAGGCTTCGCGATCGGATGCCAGAAGGGGGCCGATAAGAAGAAATCGGTGGAAGGTCCCTTCACCGGAGATCCGAAAACGGTAGTCGCCAAGGTCGGCGGCAAGGAAGTCACTCTCGCCGAGGTCGACAAGATCGTCCAGATGTGGAAGCAGAACGGGATGCAGATCCCAGGTGCGACCACCGATCGCGATTTCCAGAAGAAGGCGCTCGACAACATCGTCGACCGCCAGCTCCTCTACCTGGCGGCGCAGAAGGCCAACATGGTGCCGCCGCCCGACCAGATCGATCAGCAGTTCCAGCAGTTCCAGCAGCGGTTCGGCGCGCAGGACAAGTTCCAGGCGTGGCTCACCGCGCAGGGGATGACCGAGGCGCAGGCCAAGACCGAGATCGCGACCGATCTGGCCGTCCAGAAGTACATCACGACCTCGATCCCCGACACGATCAAGGTCACCGCGGCGGACGCGAAGGTCTTCTACGACGCGCATCCGGACGTGTTCACGACCGGCGAGCGGATCCACGCCCGCCACATCCTCGTGAAGGTCGATCCGAGCGCTGCGCCCGAGCAGAAGGCGGCGGCGCACCGCAAGGCCGAGCGGCTCCTGGGACGCGTGAAGGGCGGAGAGGATTTCGCGAAGGTCGCGAAGGACTCGTCCGATTGCCCGTCCGCCCCGAAGGGCGGCGATCTCCCCGAATTCGGGCACGGCGAGATGGTGGCGCCGTTCGAGGCCGCCGCTTTCCTGCTGCAGCCGGGCCAGCTCAGCGACATCGTCGAGACGCAGTTCGGTTACCACATCATCAAGGTCGAGGGACGCACGGTATCGAAGACGGTTCCCTACGACCAGAACGTCGAGAACTACGCGATGCGCCAGATCCAGTCCGAGCGCCGCAACGAGCTCTTCAAAAAGAAGCTCGAGGAACTGGAGGCCGGCGCGAAGATCCAGCGCAAGATCTGATCCGGCCCAGGGTGGAGAGCCCTTTCGCCTGATGCGACGCTGGATCCTCAAGGAAGACGGGCTTGTCGCGGATCCGGCTTCGGTCGGGACCGACGGGCCCCCGCGTCTCGTCCGCCGTCTCCTCCGCAGCCGCGGGATTGACGGGGTCGCGCCCACGCGCCGGTGGCTCAATCCCGCGCTGGAAGACCGGTACGATCCATCTCTCCTTTCGGATCTCGACCGCGCCGTCGCCCGAGTGGACGATGCCCTCCGGCGCGACGAGCGAATCCTCGTCTTCGGCGACTACGACGTCGACGGGATCACCTCCGCCGCGATCCTGAAGCGCTATCTGGACGGCCTCGGCGGTGCCGTCCGCGTGCGGATCCCGCAGCGGCTGAGCGAGGGGTACGGTCTGTCGATGGCCGCGGTGGATGAGGCCCACGCCTGGGAGGCGTCCCTGATCCTCACGGCCGACTGCGGAACGACCGCCGTGCAGGAGATCGCGCACGCGCGGACGTGCGGGATCGACGTCGTCGTCCTCGACCATCACATCCCGGGTCCCGTCCTGCCGGAGGCGGTTGCGATCGTCAACCCGCACCGCGAGGAATCGCGGGTCCCGTTCCGCGACCTGGCCGCGGTCGGCGTGACCTCGAAGCTCCTCGAAGGGATCCATCGGCTCCGGCGCGGGGGCGACGCGACGGCGCAAGTTCCGGAGGACCTGCTCGACCTGACCGCGCTCGGCACGATCGCCGACGGGATGCCGATGATCGGCGAGAACCGGATCCTCGTGCGGCAGGGCCTGCGGCTCATGCGCGCGAGCCCGCGGCCGGCGCTCGCCGCGCTCGCTTCCGCCTCCGGGCTCAATCCGCGTCGGATCCGCTCATCCGAGATCGCATTCCAGATGGTGCCGCGGCTGAACGCGGCGGGGCGCCTCGGCGATTCGAATGCCGCGCTCGACCTCCTCCTTTCGGACGATCCCGATCGCTGCCGCGTTCTCGCCTCCACGCTCGACGCGCACAACTCCCGCCGCCGCGAACTCCTCGACAAGGTCGTGCGGGAATCGGTCGCGGCCGCAGATGCCGAGCAGGCGGCCCACCGTGGCGAGCCGATCGTCCTCGTGTCCGATCGATGGCATCCCGGGGTCGTCGGGATCGCCGCGTCGCGGATCGCCGAGCGATTCCGAGTCCCCGCGATTCTTCTCGCGAGCGACGGCGCGATCGCCCGCGGGTCGGGTCGTTCGGTGGGGGACTATGATCTGCTCGAGCTGGTCCGGGCGGCTTCGGGCGACCTCTTGTCGTTCGGCGGGCATCGTTCGGCGGTCGGGCTGACCCTCGAGGCCGCGCACTTTCCCCGATTCCGGGACGAAATCCTGGTTGCGGCCCGCACGAGACCGGTGGCAATCACGATCGGGGGGGAAGCCCTCCAGATCGACGCCCGGGCCGCGATCTCCGAGATCGACCGCACGCTGCTCGATTGGCTCGACCGCTTCGAGCCGTTCGGTCCCGGGAACGAGGAACCGGTCCTTGCGGTCCGCGGGCGGATCGTGGGCGGCGTCCGCGTGCTCAAGGAGAAGCACCTCCGCTTCGACCTCGGCGCCGAGGGGGAGCGGCGGGAGTGCATCGGTTTCGGCCTCGCCGAGCACGCGGCGCGGCTCGAGGCCGCGGAAGGCGAAGTCCATTTCGCGGTCGTCGCCTCGAGGAATGTCTGGAATGGCGAGGAACGGCTGCAGCTTCAGGTGAGGGATATCGCATTTGCCGACCCCTTCGGAAACGTTTGAAGAACTCCGCGCGGCGCTGATCGACGAGCTTGCTCGTCTCGCGCCCGAGGTCGACCGGACCTTCGTCCAGAAGGCCCTCGAGTTCGCCGCGCGCGCCCACGGGGACCAGCTCCGCGCGTCGGGGGCCCCGTACGTCACCCATCCGATCCAGGTCGCGCGGATCGTCCTCGATCTGCTTCGCCGGCGCTCGGACCGGGAGATCATCGCGGCGGCCGTTCTTCACGACGTCGTCGAGGACAATGTCCACGTGAAAGGGGAAGAGGTCGAAGCGGCGTTCGGGCCGATCGTCGCGCACCTGGTCGACGGGGTGACGAAGATCAGCGGGCTGCCCGATCCGGGCGACGAGGTCGAGCAGGCCGAGAACTTCCGCAAGATGCTCCTCTCGATGGCGCAGGACACGCGCGTCATCCTGATCAAGCTCGCGGACCGCCTCCACAACATGCGGACGCTCGACTACCTCCCGGCGGAGAGGCGCGAGAAGATCGCCCGCGAAACGAAGGAAATCTACGCGCCGCTCGCGCACCGGCTCGGCATCGCCCGCTTCAAGTGGGAGCTCGAGGACATCGCGTTCAAGCACCTGAACCCGGAGGCATACCGCCAGATCGCCTCCATGATGGCGACCAAGCGAACGGAGCGCGAGGAGGCGATCGAGGAAGTCCTCGCCCCGCTGGCCGCGAAGGTGAAGGAAGAGGGGATCACCGCCGAGATCCAGGGCCGGGCGAAGAACTTCTACTCGATCTGGGAGAAGATGCAGCGGCAGAGCGCGCGGTTCGACGAGATCTACGACCTGCTGGGGCTGCGCGTGGTCGCGGAGTCGAACAACGACTGCTACCAGATCCTCGGCTTGGTCCACGATCTCTTCATCCCCGTCCACGACCGCTTCAAGGACTATATCGCGACCCCGAAGAGCAACATGTATCAGTCGCTCCACACCACGGTGATGGCCCCGGGCAACCGGATGGTCGAGATCCAGATCCGGACGCGCGAGATGCACCTGACGAGCGAGATCGGGATCGCCGCCCACTACCGCTACAAGGAGGGGGGACGCAAGGACTCCGAGCTCGAGCGCAAGCTGGGCGAGCTCCTGATGCGCCGGCCGGTCGATCTCGACACCGAGGTCGTGGATGCGAAGGAGTTCCTCGACATCCTGAAGGTATCGCTCTATCAGGACGAGGTCTTCGTTTTCACGCCGAAGGGGGAGCTGAAGCGGCTGCCGCGCGGGTCGACCCCGCTCGATTTCGCGTACGCGATCCACTCCCAGGTCGGCAACCACTGCGTCGGCGCGCGCGTGAACGGCCGGCTCGTCGCCCTCCGGTATGAGCTCCAGAACGGCGATCGAGTCGAGATCCTGACGCAACCTTCCGCGCAGCCGAACCGCGACTGGACAGCGCTCGTCCGCACCGCGCGCGCCCGCTCGAAGATCCGCCAGTGGCTGAAGGAGCAGAGATTCGACGACAGCGTCACGCTCGGCCGCGAGATGCTCGGGCGCGAGCTCAAGCGGAGGCGCAAAACGCTTCCTCCCGAAGACCTCCTCGACGACATGGCGCAGAGCCTCGGCTACAGCGACGCGTCCGCCCTCCTGGCCGGGATGGGGCTGGGAGAGATCTCGCCGATCCAGGTCGCGGGCCGGCTGTTCCCCGAGCCCGTCCCCGAGCAGAAGACGGTCGCCGAGCGGATCCGCCAGCTCACGCGCGCGCCCGTGCGCGGCATCCGCATCCAGGGGGTCGGCAACCTGATGATCCAGATCGCGCACTGCTGCGATCCGGTCCCGGGGGACCCGATCATCGGCCTGATCACGCGGGGGCGCGGCGTTTCCGTCCACCAGACGGGCTGTCGCAACATCCTGGACTTGAAGACGGACAAGGAGCGGCTGCTCGATCTCCATTGGGACGTCGAGGGCGCGACGCTCTTCCTTGCGCGCCTCGACATCACGGGGGAGGATCGGCAGAACCTCCTCGGGGAGGTTTCCACGGCGATCTCGAAGACGAAGACGAACATCAAGGAAGGGATGATGCAGAGCGTCGATGCACAGGCGCAGGGCCACTTCATCGTGGAGGTCCGGAACCGTAGGCAGCTTAACGATGTCATCCGCGCGATCCGAAGCGTCCGGGGTGTGACGAACGTGGAAAGACGCAACGAGCTTGGGGACGAAGGACCGATTCGGGAGGGTCGACCATGAAGCGAATCGAAGTACTCTCATGTGTCCTGGCGCTCGCCATGGGCGGGCTGGTGGCGGTGTCCGCGACGGACCGCGCCGCGGCCGCCGTGCAGCTCGGCGCCCGGGCCGGTTACTCCCACACGACCGGCGAGGTCCTGAGCCGGAGTGGGAGACTCGGCGGAAACGGGCTCTGGGGGCTCGTCGGAGGAGTCGAGCTCCTCCTGCCGCTCGAACTCGAGATCGCGTACGAGCGCTACACGAAGAGCCTGGACAGCCACGCGATCCCCGCGGGGGCGCGCGCGAGCTACCTGGACAACGCCTACCTGCTGACCGGCAAGGTGAAGCTCCCGGTCTTCGGGGGGATCTCCCCCTTCTGGCTCCACGCAGGAGGCGGGGCCGGCCTTCATCACATCGACACGTCGACGGACAGCGCGGATCAGATCGCGCGGCAACTTCTCAACCGGACGCGGAACCAGGGGGAGTGGCACGCGGTCATCGGCGCGGACCTCCAGATCGCCTCGATCCTGGCGTACGGCGAGTACCGGTTCCAGAACATCACCGAGAGGCACGGCGCCCGGTTCAACTCGATCTACGCCGGGCTGAACCTCTACCTCGAGTAGCGCCGACGCGTGATCGCGGTCGTTCAGCGGGTGTCGAGCGCGGCCGTGCGCGTCGGGGAGGCGTACGAGGCGCGCATCGGCGGGGGGATCCTGATCCTTCTCGGGGTGGCCCGGGAGGATGATGACGAGGACGCCCGCTGGCTGGCCGAGAAGTGCGCGTCGCTCAGGATCTTCAATGACGCGGAAGGGAAGATGAATCTGGGCCTGGACGCGATCGACGGCGAGGCCCTCGTGGTCAGTCAATTCACTTTGCTCGGCGACTGCGAGAAGGGGAGGAGACCCAGCTTCATCGGCGCGGCCGAACCGGCGGACGCCGACCGGCTGTATCGCGTGTTCGTCGAGCGCCTGCGCGCCGCCGGGGTGCGACGCGTCGAGACCGGGGTATTCCAGGCGATGATGGAGGTTTCGCTCGTGAACGATGGACCGGTGACGCTGATCGTCGACTCCGGTCCATGGAAGGGCCGCCGCAAGTGACGCGATCCCCCTCGATACGGCTCTCCCGGGGAGCGGCCCTCATGGGACTGCGGGGCGAGCCGCTGATCCTGGCGTCCCTGTCGCCGCGACGCAGGCAGTTGATCCGGATGCTCGGAATCCGCCATCGAGCGCTCGTCCCCGATGTCCCGGAGGACGGACCCGGCCCCTCGGAAACCCCCGCCGCCCACGTGGAACGCCTCGCGCGCGCAAAAGCGGCCTGGGTCCCGGTCGAGGAAAAGGGCTACGCGGTCCTCGCGGCGGACACGGTCGTCGTTCTCGGCGGCGAGGTCCTCGGCAAGCCGGTGGACGAGGACGAGGCGCGCCGCATGCTCGAGCGGCTGTCGGGGACATGGCACGAGGTCTACACGGGGCTTTGCCTGCGGCGGCTTCGCGACGAGCGGATCGTCACCGGCCACGAGTGCTCCCGCGTCCTCTTCTCGAGTCTCGACGCGGATCAGATCGACGCGTACATCGCCACGCGCGAGCCGCTCGACAAGGCGGGCTCCTACGGGATCCAGGGCTACGGCGGGTTGCTGGTCGATCGGATCGAGGGGTGCTACTTCAACGTGATGGGGCTGCCGCTGCCGCGCCTGCGGAGGCTCGCGCACGAGCTGGAGGGGGGATCGCGCCGGGGCTTGACGGGTGCGCCCCCTTTCGATGCCGGTTCTGCAGCATATCGATAGCGCCCTCCCCGACACGAGGTCGAGGAGGGCGCGGTAGTAGGCCAGGCAGTCCCCGACCCGATCACGAAGTAGTGCCGGTCTTCACTTCCGGGACAGGCGCCTGGAGAGCGGAATCGGCGGTCGCGTGCATCGGGATCGGCGTCGCAACCGACGCCGCGCCTGTCTGCAGACTACCCTGACCCTGCGCGGCCCCATCGCCGGCGTCACCAGACTTGCCCGACGCATCGTCCTCCGACGATGCAGCGTGGCCGGTCACCTGGAAGAGCGACTCGACGTAGCTGCGACGATCGGAGAAGATGCTGCGTACCATGAAGTAGAACCAGTTGTACGCCTTCCTCCAGGCGAGCTTCTCTTCTTCGAGGTTGGCCCGTGCCCGGCTGAGTGCGTCCTCGGCGGCCTGCCGCTGCGCCGTCACGCCCTCGAGCAGGGCGCGCGCGGATTCGAGCGGCACACGACAGGCCTGGATGACCGGGATGGTCTCATCGTTCATCGCCTCGAGCAGGCCTGCGGCGATGGCGAGCGATTCCCGTGCAGTGTGATTCAGCGCGCTCCCGTAGCCATCGGGGAAGTACTTGAGGTAGATCTCGGAACTGCGCCGGCCCCGGCTGGCGGTGAGAATCGCCAGACCGACGCCGCGCAGCTCCTGATCGAGAGCCCCCTCGGCTTCGTGCTGTGCGCTGACTGCGACGACGACCTGATGCCGGGCCTCGGTCCATTCGTCGTAGCGGCTCTCGAGGGATGTGACGGCCCCCTCGAATTCCGTTACGTGGCTGGCGATGGCCGTGAGGGCCTTGGTCCTGGCGATCAGTCGCTTGCTCCGACGGATCGACGTCGGAGTCCCCTCATGACGAGTAGGGGAGTTCATCGGTTCCTCCTTGCGGGCTTGTTGCCCGCGTCTGCGTTCCACTGCGAGGTCGTGAGGTATTTCCTCGTTTCCTCGGCCGGGTCCTGGCGGGCGTTTCCCGTCCGACCCGACAAGCGCAACGTAGGAGGCGCGAATCATTGGCGAATCAATGGACACAGGCCATTTCCGCCGTAAACGACAGGGGCGGAGAGAGTTATAAATTGTCGAAGCGTTGGATGAATCAGGCCCCCGCCCGAACCAATTCCTGTTCGAGATGGGAGTAGAACGGTCCGGACCTGACTGCTCGCCTGCAGACACGCACGGAGCGAAATCCGACCGCCGCAGAAAGGGCGCGGAAGCCGATGAAACGCAATCCGACGCGAATGACCTTGAGTCTCGACGTGGAGGAAACGCGAACCGAGAGGCGCCGAACGGGACTTGCTTCGGACGGAAGAGAATCCGAACGCCGCGGATCGGGTGGAAAATCCGATCAAGTTGAGCGCGACCCCTACGGGCCGGGTGCCGGCACGGACGTGCGCGATTCCGACCGCCGCCGGTCGGGTGGCGATACCAAGATGCACGATTCCGACCCCCACCACCCGGCTGTCCGCACGCAGGGAATGAAAACCGAGCGGCGCTACCCGTGTCCCCACACGCGGACAACGAAATCCCACGGGCAGTGCTCGTGTGCATCGACGGTCTGAAAGAATTCCGATGCACACGGCTCGATACCGGACACGCGGCAAACGAAATGCTGTCACGGCGGATTCGTCATCATCGGCGCGCCGATTCGACCTCGACCTCTCGGGTTCGAGCAGGACGGTGAATCGGATCGAGCCGTTCGGCTCTGGCTCGAGCAACTCCACGGCGAGACCGGGCCCATGACGGCGGGGACTCGTGCACTTTCGATTCTCCACACGGGACCTGGCGCGCGGGATGCGTATCTTCCGTGTTCAGGGTCGAGCGGTGCCGGTCCGGTTTCTGCATATCCGCGTGCCAACGCGAGCCGTGCGGCTCGGGCTCGCGCAAGTTCACGGCGCGGTTCCACATGGCGCCGGACGGAATCGTGTGAGTCCGTGTCGTCGCTTGAACCATGCCGCTCGGGCTCGAGATAGTGCGTGCATTGGTCCAATTAGCGCCGTTCGGGTTCGAATCGATCCATGCCACGGCCCGGACCTTGCCGCTCGGGCTGCTCTTGATCGATTTGCCCGTCGCAGGCTTTCACCTCTGGTTGTGAAGGCGCTGTGAGCCGGCTCGGCACGCCGAGTCACCGCCCCGGACCTGCAGACGTTTGCGGCCGCCGCGGCTCCATGTCACAATCCGCCCATGCTTGAAGAGCCGACGCCGATCCCGACGATCCGCTGGTCGACCGCGGCGCGAGTCGTCCGCATCCTCGACCAGCGCCGCCTGCCGCGGCGCGAGGCGTACATCGAGATCCACACCCCCGCGCAGATGATCTCCGCGATCCGGTCGCTCGCGGTGCGCGGAGCGCCTGCCCTCGGGATCGCGGGTGCATACGGGGTCGCGCTCGCCGCGCACCGCGCGCTGGATGCGGGAGAGGACCCGCTCAAGGCCGCGATGCGGGCCGCGAAGCGGGTCGCGGCGGCGCGCCCGACGGCGGTCAATTTGAAGTACGGCGTCGACCTGGCCGTGCAACGCGCCCGGACCGGCGCACTGCAAGACCTCGAGTCGGTGGGGGACCGCCTCCTGGAGGAGGACCTCGCCGCATCCCGCGCCATGGCGGCGAATGGCGTCGACCTCGTCCCGCCCGGCCACCGGGTGCTCACGCACTGCAACACGGGCGGGCTCGCCACCGGCGGGCTCGGAACGGCGCTCGCCGTGATTCGACTAGCCGCCGCCCATGGGCGTGTCCCCGAGGTCCTGGTCGACGAGACCCGACCCCTTCTGCAAGGGAGCCGGCTGACCCTGTGGGAGCTCCTGCGCGCCGGGATCCCGGCCCGTCTCCTTCCGGACGGCGCCGCCGCCTGGGCGATGCGCCGGCTCGACGTCGGCTGCGTGATGGTCGGGGCCGACCGGGTCGCCGCAAACGGCGACGCCGCGAACAAGATCGGCACCTACGGGGTGGCCCTGGCGGCCGCGGCCCACGGGATCCCCTTCTACATCGTGGCCCCCACGACGTCGTTCGACCTTGCCACCCCGGACGGGGAGGCGATCCCGATCGAGGAACGGGCCCCGGAGGAGGTCCTTCGGGCCGGCGGGTGGGCACGGACCGACGGCGTCCTTGCCTTCAACCCGGCCTTCGACGTGACCCCGGCCCGGCTGATCGCCGGGTGGGTCACCGAGCGGGGGGTGGAGAGGCCGCCCTTTCCCGGAACCTGAATCACGAGCGTAAGCACGAATCTTGACAAGGATTCGCAGCTTCCGTATCTTCCATATTTTGCACGCACGGTCTATCCCATGGAGGAGAACGGTCATGGCGACGTACGCCACGAAGGCCTCGGATATCGCCCGGCAGTGGTATGTCGTGGATGCCGAGGGGCAGGTCCTGGGAAGAATGGCGAGTGACGTCGCCTACCTGCTGAAGGGGAAGCACAAGCCGAACTACGTCCCGTATCTTGACTTGGGCGATCACGTGATCATCGTGAATGCCGAGAAGATCCGGCTGACGGGCCGCAAGCTGGAGAAGAAGACCTACTTCCGGCATACCGGCTACATCGGCGGCGTTCGGACGACGACGCTCGGCAAGCGAATGCAGAAGCACGCCGATGAGGTGATTCGCGACGCGGTCTGGGGGATGCTTCCGAAGGGTCCGTTGGGACGGCAGATGATACGTAAGCTCAAGATCTATGTGGGGCCCAATCACCCGCACGAGGCTCAAGCTGCGAAGCCGTTCCTGCCGAACGCGCGGAGAGTCCTGGTCGGCGTGACCCCTGAGGCGTAAGGGAAGCTGTAAGGCAATCAAGTAAGAAGGAAAGGTACGGATGGTCCACAAGCAGCAGGTGCCCCAGAGAACAGGGCGGCGGAAGACGGCGGTGGCGCGGGTGCGTTTGGTCCCGGGCTCCGGCAAGACCGTGATCAACGGGAAGAGCCCGCGGGATTATTTCGGCCGGGAGAGCCTCGTGACGCTCGCCCTCTCGCCGCTTCACTCGACGGAGACCGAGGGGAAGTTCGATATCGTGGCGAAGGTCGACGGAGGCGGAGTGACCGGTCAGGCCGGCGCCGTTCGCATGGCGGTCGCCCGAGCCCTGAAGGGGATCGATCTCGCATACAAGCCCGCTCTGGATCGCGAGGGCCATCTGACCCGCGACCCCCGGATGAAGGAGCGGAAGAAGTACGGGCAGCCTGGTGCGCGCAAGCGCTTCCAGTTCTCCAAGCGCTAAACGACGGTCGGCAGAAAACGCACGTTCCCCGCGTAGTTGCCCCGGAAGGGGTCGGGGGGCGGAGGACGAAACTACGCAATCGGGAGGAATCGCATGTTCGAACTGGCAATGAAGGATCTTCTGGAGGCCGGCGTCCATTTCGGACACCAGACCCGCCGCTGGAACCCGAAGATGAAGAAGTTCATCTTCATGGAGCGGAACGGGATCCACATCGTCGATCTGCAGAAGACCACGAAGTGCGCCGAGGCCGCGCGGGACGCGGTGGTGAAGGCGGCGCGCAACAACGACTCGATCCTATTCGTCGGCACGAAGAAGCAGGCGAAGGAAGTGATCCGCGAGGAGTCCCTGCGATGCGGGAACTTCTACGTGAACGAGCGCTGGCTCGGCGGGATGCTCACGAACTTCCAGACGATCAAGATGAGCATCCGTTTCCTGCGGGGCCTCGAGCGCATGCGCGATGACGGCACCTTCGAGAAGCTCTCGAAGAAGGAGGTCGCCCGTCACGAGAAGCAGCGCGTGAAGCTCGAGAAGAACTTCACGGGGATCAAGGAGATGAACCGGCTGCCCGGACTCCTCTTCATCGTGGACACGAAGCGTGAGCGGATCGCCGTGCTCGAGGCGAAGCGCCTCGGGGTCCCCGTCATCGGGATCGTCGACACGAACTGCGATCCGGACGAGGTCGATTACCCGATCCCGGGCAACGACGACGCGATCCGGTCGATCCGGCTCTTCGCCCGGATGGTGAGCGACACGGTGATCGAGACGCGGGCCGCGATGCAGGCAGGGGCGCGCGAGGGCGACGCCGGCGAACAGAAGAAGGCGGAAGCCGGAGCCATGGCTTAGGGAGGTGTGAGGGTGGTGGAGATTACAGCCGGCATGGTCAAGGACCTACGGGAGCGCACCGGGGCCGGGATGATGCAGTGCAAGAAGGCCCTGGCCGACTCCGGCGGGGACGTCGACAAGGCGGTCGAGATCCTCCGCGAGATGGGCCTTGCCGGGGTCGCGAAGCGCTCCGAGAGGGTGACGACCCAGGGCCGGATCGAGGCCTACATCCACGCGGGCAACCAGATCGGGGTGCTCGTCGAGATCAACTGCGAGACCGACTTCGTCGCGCGCACGGACGATTTCATCAAGCTATGCCACGAGGTCGCCCTGCAGATCGCCGCGACGTCGCCGAAGTGGATGAAGCTCGAGGAGGTCCCGGCGGAGGCGATCGAGGCGCACGCGCGCGAGACCCGCACGACCCTCGTCAACCAGACGATCAGCGGCGAGGATCTCGAGAAGCGCATCGAGAAGGAACAGCGCCGCTTCATCGAGGAGAACGTCCTCCTGCAGCAGCCGAACATCCGGGACGGGAGCAAGACGATCGGCGAGATGGTCGAGGAGTTCGCGGCACGGGTCGGCGAGAACACGCGAATCAGCCGGTTCTGCTACTTCCGCCTCGGCGGGAACGCCTGAACCGATGAGCCAGACGCAGGACGGAGAATCCTCACCGCGCCCGCGTTGGAAACGAATCCTTCTCAAGCTCTCCGGTGAGATCCTCGCGGGACCGGCCAAGGCCGGCCTCGATCACCCGACGATCTCGACGATCGCCGCGCAGATCCACGAACTCAACGTGATGGGGGTCGAGACCGCGGTCGTCGTCGGCGGGGGGAACATCTTCCGCGGCTCGGAGGCCGAGGCGATCGGCATGGACCGCGCCGCGGCCGACGCGATCGGGATGCTCGCGACCGTGATCAACGCGCTCGCGCTTCAGGAGCACATCGAACGGTCCGGCTCGTTCACGCGGGTCCTGTCCGCGATCAAGATGGAGCAGGTCGCCGAGTCCTTCATCCGCCGGCGCGCGATCCGGCACCTCGAGAAGGGGCGCGTCGTGATCCTCGCCGCGGGGAGCGGCAATCCCTATTTCACGACCGACACGGCCGCCGTGCTGCGCGCGATCGAGTGCGGGTGCGAGGTCGTACTGAAGGGGACGAAGGTCTCGGGGATCCATACGGCCGACCCGATGCGCGTCCTCGACGCGGAGCACCTCCCGCGTCTCACCTACCAGGAGGTCCTCGATCGCGGGCTCAGGGTCATGGACCTGACCGCGATCACCCTGTGCATGGAGAACCATCTTCCGATCGTCGTGTTCGATATCCAGGTCCCCGGCAACTTGAAGAAGGTCATCCTGAACGAGGGAATCGGGACCTTGGTCCAGTAGGGAGGAACGAGGAGCGATGAAGACGCGAATCGCGGACGCCGAGAAGCGGATGGAGAAATCGATCGAGACCCTGAAGACCGAGTTGGTCTCGATCCGGACGGGGAAGGCGAGCCCGAGCCTCCTCGACATCGTCAAGGTGGATGCGTACGGATCGATGATGCCTCTGTCCCAAGTCGCCTCGATCTCGGCGCCGCAGCCGCGCATGCTGGTCGTCCAGCCGTGGGACAAGCAGCTCGTGCACCCGATCATCAAGGGGATCCAGAAAGCCGATCTCGGCCTGAACCCGTCCGACGAGGGCGGCCTGATCCGCGTCCCGATCCCCCCGCTGACCGAGGAGCGCAGGGGCGAGCTCGTGAAGAGGGTCAAGAAGCTCGGCGAGGACATGAAGGTGGCGATCCGGAATATCCGACGCGACGCGAACGAAGAGATCAAGAAGGCGCAAAAGGATGGCGAATCGAGCGAGGACGATGCCCACCGCGCGACGCTGGAGATCCAGAAGATGACCGACCACCACATCGAGCAGGTCGATGAGATCCTCCAGCGGAAGGAGAAGGAGATTCTCGAGATCTGAGCCCTGATGACCGGCCGGGTTGACGACCGGCGGGCCGGCTCCTAGGCTTGCGGATCGAAGGAAGACCTCATGGAAAAGGATGCAAGCGCCGGGCAACGATCCGCCATCCTCGCGCGCGGCAATCTGCCGCGGCACATCGCGATCATCATGGATGGCAACGGACGCTGGGCGACCCGCCAGGGGCTCCCCCGCATCGCGGGGCACTACGCGGGCCGCAACGCCGTCCACGAGGTCGTCGAGGCGTGCGCCGACCTTGGCATCGAGTACCTGACCCTCTACACGTTCTCGATCGAGAACTGGAACCGTCCCCGGCGGGAGGTCGTCGCGTTGATGAACTTCCTGCGACGGGTCCTCCATGAGGAGTGTCAGGAGCTCAATCGCAAGAACGTCCGGCTGGGGGCGTGGGGCAGGCTTGACGATCTCCCCGTGCCGGTGCGGAAGGAGCTCGACCGCTCGATCGCGGCCCTCTCCGCGAACACCGGACTCAAGCTCTACCTCGCCCTGAGCTACGGCGGTCGGGCAGAGATCGTCGACGCGGTCCGCAAGATCGCGCAGGAGGTGCAAGAGGGGAAGCTCAGGCCCGAGGGAATCGACGAGGAGCTCTTCGCGAATCATCTCTACACCGCGGGGATCCCGTCGCCGGATCTGTTGATCCGCACGAGCGGCGAGATGCGCCTGTCGAACTTCCTCCTCTGGCAGCTCGCGTACTGCGAGATCTACGTCACCGACGTTCTGTGGCCCGACTTCAAGAGCCGGCATCTCGAGGAGGCCATCATCGCCTATCAGGGACGCGACCGGCGGTTCGGCCGTATCGACGCCGAGCGCGCCGCCACGGGTTGATGCCCGGTCTCCTGAGGCGCCTGCTGACGGCGGGCGCCGTTCTTCCCCCCATCGTCCTCGCCGTTTACGCGGGTCCCGTCGGGCTCTCCCTCGTTCTGGCGCTCCTCGCGATCTGGGGGGCGCGAGAGATGGCCCGGTTGGCGCGGACGCGCGGCTGCGAGACGACGTTCTGGCTTCCGGCCGCGGGGGCTGTGCTCCTGATCGCGTCGCACGGCCGTTTGATCCACCTGGGGTTGCCCGCGGCGCTCGTCCTGATCACGGTGGCGGCGATGGCCGTCGAGCTCTTCCGCCGGAAGGGGAGCATGCTCGGCGGGTTCCCCTTCGCGGTGGTCGCATCGATCTATCTCGGCCTGCTTCCCGCGCACCTCCTGGGGTTCTACCGTCTCGGGCGGACGGAAGGGATGAGCCCATGGCCGGTCTACTGCGCGCTCATCCTGATCTGGACGTGCGACACGGCGGCCTATCTCGTCGGAAGCCGGTTCGGCCGCCATCGACTCTGGCCGCGCGTGAGCCCCTCGAAGTCCTGGGAGGGATCGGTGGCCGGCGTGGTCGCAAGCATCGTCGTCGCCGTCTTCCTGGGCTTTCGGATTCCGGGGCTGCCGCTGTACGGAAGGGTCGGCGCGGGATTCCTGGTCGGCGTCTTCGCGCAGATCGGGGACCTCGGGGAATCACTGATGAAGAGGGAAGCCGCGATGAAGGACTCCGGGAGATTCTTCCCGGGGCATGGGGGGGTTCTGGATCGACTCGACAGCGTGATCCTGGCCGTGCCGGTCCTCTACTACTGGCTGCTCTGGATCGTGCGGACGAAGGGGTGAGGGGAAACGTGCCCAGGCGCGTCGCGATACTCGGATCGACGGGCACGATCGGCCGGCAGGCGCTGGATGTCATCGCGCGGCTTCCGGATCGGCTCGAGGTCACCGCGCTGGCGGCGAGACGCAGCGCGTCGCTTCTCGCGGAGCAGGCCGTCCGCTTCCGTCCGGGACGCATCGCGATCGGGGACGCCGCGCGCGCCGATGAGCTGCGCGCCCGTCTGGCGGGGAAGTGGTCGGGGGAGATCCTGACGGGAACCGAGGGGATCGCGGAGATCGCCGGGAGCGGTGGAGCCGACGTCGTCGTGAACGCCCTGGTCGGAACCGCGGGGCTTGAACCGAGCCTCGCCGCGCTGCGCGCGGGGAGCGACCTCGCGCTGGCGAACAAGGAGTCGCTCGTCATCGCGGGGGAGCTGCTGCGCAAGGAAGCCGACCGCGCGAACGCCCGGATCCTCCCGATCGACAGCGAGCACAGCGGTCTCATGCAGTGCCTCGCCGGGGGGCGCTCACCGGACGCGATCGAGCGGGTGATCTTGACCGCGTCGGGCGGACCGTTTCGAACGCGCGCGATCGAGAGCCTTTCTTCCGTCCTGCCGGCCGAGGCGCTGCGACACCCGACCTGGACGATGGGACCTCGGATCACGGTCGATTCGGCGACGCTGCTCAACAAGGGTTTCGAGATTCACGAGGCGCGCTGGCTGTTCGACCTGCCGCATGACCGGATCGATGTCTGGATCCACCCGCAGAGCATCGTGCATGCGATCGTGGAGTTCGCGGACGGCTCGATGATCGCGCAGCTCTCGGCTCCCGACATGCGCCTGCCGATCCAGCTCGCGCTCTGCGGGCCCGACCGGCTCGCGACCGGCCTGCCCCGTTGCGACCTGACGCAAAGCGCTCCGCTCGCGTTCGAGCCGGTCGACCCGCGCCGCTACCCGTGTCTTGCCGTTGCCCGCGAGGCGCTCGATGCGGGGGGGACGGTCCCGGCCGAGCTGAACGCCGCAGACGAGGTCCTGGTCGAGGCTTTTCTCGATGGTAGGATCCGATTCACCGCGATCGCGGAGCACCTGGCGCGTATCGTGCGGGACGCGCCGCGCGGGTCCGCCGACGGGATCACAGAGATCCTTCGCGCGGATCGCCGGGCGCGTGAGAGGGCTCGTTCACTCGCCGGAGGATCCTAGTCCCTTGGTCGCGATCCGCATGCGCACGGCGGCGATTGCCGCTCTCTTCGTCCTCCTGTGCGGAGCGGCGTCCGGAAGCGCGCGCGCTGCCGGGAGCGAAGAGGTCCCGTCCATCGACGCGATCGAGGTCGCAGGGAACGATCACATCGGCGCGGGGGCGATCCGCCATGTGATGCGCCTTCGCCAGCCGGTCTGGTGGAATCCGTTCCGAAGCACCCCTTACCTCGGTCCCGACTACCTCTCGATCGACCTCTACCGGGTCCTGCAGCTCTATCGCGACCACGGGTTCGCCCTCGCGTTCATCCGCGCCGCGCAGGTCCGCTACAACGAAGCCGGGGACAAGGTCCGGATCCGGATCGACGTCGAGGAAGGTCCCCTCTATCGCATTCGCGACATCTCGCTCGCCGGCGTCGACGAGCGGCTCCGATCCCAGGTGAGGGACAGGATCGGCGTTTCGATCGGGGACGCGCTCGCGCGGGCGCGCCTCGATGCGGGACGCGATGCGATCGCGGCCTTCTACGGGGACGACGGGTACGTCGCCGCCCGCGTCCGCGATGACGCGACCCTGCGGAACGACAGCGCCCGCGTGACCGTTCGTGTTCTCGAAGGACCGCGGTATCGGATGCGCCGGGTCGAGATCGATACGACGGCGAGCGTCCTCGGCAACACGAAGAAGTCCGTGATCCTCAGGGAAGTCGCGCTGAAGCCCGGCGGCGTGTTCCGCACCTCGTTGGTCCTGAAAACCCAGGAGCAGATCCTCCGGACCGGAGTCTTCCGGACCGTTCGCGTTGTCTCGGTCCCCGACAGCACCGGGCTCCCGTTCGCGGATCTCAGGATCATCGCCCACGCGCGCAACTCCGGCTGGTACGGCTTCGGCGCCGGGTTCTCGTCCAACAGCCAGATCGACTTCACGGGGGAGTGGGGGAACCGCAACATCTCCGGCTTCGCCCGCAGCCTCACGGCGAACTCGGAGATTGACTTCAGCCTCGCGCCCGAGTTCAAGGGGCGCGGCCTGCCCTTGAAATCCGTGCAGGGGGCGATCGGGTACACCGAGCCGTTCGTGTTCGGGACGCGCACGGCGAGCTTGACGAACCTCACGCACAAGTACGAGAGGCAGCCGGGCCTGAAGTTCGATCAGGACATCACCGATCTCTCGGAGACCCTGAGACGCTCTCTGGGCCGGTACTCGATAGGCTACTTGACGCTGCACAACGAGTGGATCCGTTCGAGCGACCCTAGCGTTCTGCTGAATCACTACGTCACACGGAAGCTGTCGAGCACGCTCGAAGAGGATCACCGCGACAACATCCTGAACCCGATGAGGGGTTCCTACGGGCAGCTCTTCGCCGAGTATGCGGGCGGTCCCCTCGGCGGGCGCTACCACTTCAGCGGGTGGACGCTCACGGGGAGCTGGTACGTTCCGGTGCGGGACGGGCTCGTCGTCGCGATGCGCACGCGCGGGGGGTGGATCGTCCCGATTGGGGGGTCAAGCTCGCCCGATTCCCTGCCGGCCCAGCGGCTTCCGTACGAAGAGCGTTTCCTCCTGGGCGGCGGGACGACGGTCCGCGGATACTCGGAGAACTCGCTCGGCCTGATGAAGAATGGGGAGGCGATCGGGGGGGTCGCCATGCTCCTCGGGAACCTCGAGTTGCGCTTCCCTCTGTTGTGGCTGTTGAGCGGGGCCGTCTTTCTCGATGCGGGCAACGTGTGGGGGGACCGTCACGAGATCTCGATCAGCGGTTTCCGGAACGGACTCCGGTCCGGACCGCATGACCCGATGAACGTGGCGTACGGTTTCGGCGGCGGACTGCGGTTCATGACGCCGGTCGGTCCGTTCCGCGTGGATTACGGGGTCAAGCTCGGGAGCGGGCGAGCGCCCGGGCAGAAGCAAGGGGAGCTCCACCTGAGCCTCGGGCAGGCATTCTGATGGATCCGCAGACGGTGGATTCGACGAGTTCCAAAGCGACGCCGAAGCGGCGCCGGAAGAACCCCTTCATCGGGGTGCTCTGGTTCTCGGGGATTGTCGTGTTCTTCTGCCTGCTCTTCCTCGTCGCCCCCTACCTTGCGATGCGCGACTACTCGATGCGAACGCGCATCCTGAACGCGACGCTCCATCGGTATCTGCTCGCTCCCGATTGGATCTTAAGGATCGGATCGGTCGAGCGATTCGGTCTCTCCGGCGTTTCGTTGCACGGCGTACGGCTGGTCCACCGCACGGCGGCGGGGGACGAGACCTATGCGATTGCCGGAGCCGTCGAGGCGGACTTCGATCCCTTGCCGCTCCTGTCGAACCAGCTCTATGCCTCGCGCATCGCGATCGACTCGCTGCGGGTGCGGGCCGATCTGCCGCCGCCCGAGTTTCGCAAGACGTCGAAGCGGACGCTCCCCCGGACGGGGGAGGGGACCGAGAGCGAGATCAAGATCCCGTCGATCCGCGTCGATTTGCTTTCCCTGACCGGCGTCGAGATCGACGCGGCGAAGGGGATGATCGCGCGCGGCTCGCTCCTGGTCACCGGCCTCGCGCAGGATCGGGGGAAGGTGCGGGCCGAGATCGTCCGGATCGAGGCCGCCTTGCGCGGACCCGACTCGCTGCGCGCGGCGGTCGCCGGGGGGACGGTTTCGGGATCCTTGAGCGATACGCTCCGCTTCTCGGGCGGGCGCCTCCTCTCGCCTGGACTGGATTCACGGATCGATGCGCAGATCCGCTTCCCGCGCGGCCCGACGGAGATCCCGCGCGCGACCCTTCTCTGGAACCTCGATCGCGTGACGCCGGGGGCGCTCTCCGTCCTGCGACGTCTCAGAATTCCGTTCGCCCCGGACGATTCGCTGCGCGGCGAGGCGCGGGTGACGGCCGACCGCGCGACCGCGTCGGTTGATCTCACGCTCCGCGGCAGGATCTTCGACGCCCCGCTCGATTCGCTGCGCGCGATCGCGAGCCGCAGCGGGAATCGGATCATGATCGATGAGCTGTCGATTGCGCATCGCGCGGGGACGCTTGCCGCGAACGGCGAGATCGAGCTCGATCACCTCAATGCGAGCGCGCGAATCCGCCTGAGCGGGCTCGACCTCTCGGACTCGTCCCTCTCGCCCTGGATCCACAAACCTGCCCGGGTGCGGATCGCGGCGACCGTCGACGGGCGCGCCGTCTTCGATCGCGAGAACCCTGAGGTGGAAGGCTCCGGCGTGGTCGACTCGATCCGTTACCTCGGCGGGACGTTCGGGCCTGTCCGCTTCGCCGGCCGCTACGCGCGTGGCGAGGTCACGATCGACAGCCTCGTGGCCGGACGCACCGGCGAGGGAGAGATGCGCGCGGTGGGGCGCTGGTCCTCCGCAAGCGGCGATCTCGAGGCCGAGGCGCGGTTCAGCCGGCTACCTCTCGACCGATGGATCGGTCCGATGGTCCACGGAATCCCGTTTGAGGGGAGGGTTGACGGCGACCTGCGCTTGACCGGAACCGCGCACTCTCCCCAGTTGACCGGACGTCTCGAGGGGCGGGACTTCCGGGTGGTCGAGGTGCGGGTCGCGCGCACGATCGTCGATTCGATCCAGGGGACGCTTGTGCCCTTCGATCTGCACGCGGGCGCGCACGGCGGCGGAATCAACATCTACGGGGCGCGCGTCGACACGGCTTCCTTTCACGTCGACTGGGATCGGACGATGCGCGTGGCCGGCTTCGCCCGCACCGACAGCATCCTCGCGACCACGCACGTGACGATCACGCCGATGGAGCCCGGCTTCCTGACCGTCGACGATCTGCGGCTGATGCCGGGCGATCTCCCATCATGGAGGAGCATCTACCCCACGCGGATCAGCTGGATCAAGTCCGCGGCGACGATCGATAGCGTGCGGTTCTTGTCCCCGGACGGCGAGGCGACCGGGGCGCTGGAGGTCGGACGCGCCGGAAGCTTCCTCGATGGACGCGCCTCCCTCGTGAACGGCAACTTGGAGTCCCTGCGGCGGCTTCTGGGACTCCCCGACTCGGCGCTGACGGGTGCTGTCGATCTGCACGGGCGGATCGGCGGCTCGGCCCTGCGCCCTGCGGTCGAGGCGGCGATTCACGGTCGCGATCTCGTCGTCGCCCGCTGGCCGGTCGGCGGGCTGGACGGCCGATTCGCGATGGAGGGGAACGGCACGCTCCGAATTGATTCCCTCGATGCGGGGATGGGAGGTGGGCGCGGCCGGTTGCATGCGACCGGGGTTGTTGCGCGCCTGCCGGTCCCGGTCCCCCAGTTCTCCCACGGGGCGAAGGACTCGCTGGCGCTCTATCTTCGAAGGACGCAAATTTCGGGGCATGTGGAGGTTGACAGCCTTTCCCTCAGCCGAGTTCTGAAGACGTCCCTTGGGAACACGGCGGGCGCCGAGACGGGTCTCCTAGCCGAGCCGGTCGATCCTCTTGCCTCCCGGATCGAGACGATCCATCCGGGGCAGGAAACGAAAGCGGTCACGATCAGCCAAGGGATCCGCGGCGAGGTCGGCGCGGTCGTCGACCTCGGCGGGACGGGATCGGAGCCGCGGGCCCGCGCGTCGGGGAGGATTCGGGATCTCCACATCTATGAAGCGCGGGCCGATTCTCTCCTCTTCTCGGCTTCGCTCGAGCCCGGTCTGGTCGTCCTCGACAGTCTCGTGTGGCACCGGGGAGATCGGGCGTCGCGCGCTCACGGCGCGCTGCCGCTGGTCGTGAGCCTCGAGCCCGGGAAGACCTACATCGAGAAGGACCTGCCGATGTCGTTCGACGCGGGGCTGCCGGACATCGATCTCTCGATCCTGGGAGCGTTGTCTCGTCAGATCCAGGAACCGGCGGGGACCCTCGGTGGATCCTACTCTCTGCGGGGCACGCCGGCGCATCCGCGGCCGACCGGAACCTTCGCCATCCGGGATGGCGCTCTCAGGATCCCGAACCGGGAGGAGCGCCTGCACGGGATCCAGGGGGACTTCACGGTCGACACGTCGGGAGTCCACATCGGGTCCCTTCAGGCGCGCGAGGGACGCAGCGGGCGAATCGAGATCACCGGCTCATTCAAGGACCTGAGCCACTTCGACCTCGACGCGAAGGTGCAGGACGCGACCATATTCGAGACAGGGCTCTACCACTTCACCGCCGACGGGGACTTCAACGCGTATCCGGTCGTCAGCGCCCTGGGGTCCTACCCGCTCGTGGTCGGCACGGTCGAGGTGCGTGAAGGGGCGATCATCGGTGATCTGGCAAAGGTCCCGGCGGCACCGGCCGGCTCGGTCACGGCGCGAAGCCCGTGGCACGCGGAGATCGATGTGCGGGCTCCGGGCAACCTGCGCCTGCGGACCGCAATTGCGTCGGTGGATCTCGGCCAGGGGGATCTGCACGTGAGCTTCATCGACCCGGCGTTCAACGTGAGCGGCGGTTTGAGCGTACTGGGGGGACGCTACCGCGTCTTCAACAACATCTTCACCGTCCGCGACGGCGGCACGGTCGAGTTCCGCGATCTGGGGAGCGGGACCCCCGAGCCGATCCTCGACATCTACGCTGACACGCAGGTGATGGAGCCGGGCGCCACGAAGGCGACGACCGTCACCGTGCAGGCGACAGGCGGGCTCACGAAGCTCGACCTTGCCTTCACGTCGGACCCGGTGCGGACGGAGGACGAGATCATCGCGATGCTCTCCGTCGGCAGGTTCACGAACCAACAGACCGGGCAGTTCAGCGTGAGCGGGATCGGGAACCCCGGCGGGCAGTACCTCCTGACGGAGCTCGTCGCGCAGATGGAGACGCAGATCTCGCAGCTCGTGGGACCGCTGCAGAACGTGTCGGTCCAGCCGGGGAGCGCGCCCGGCGAGGCATGGAAGGTGAACGTGCGCCAGAGCGTCCTTCCGCAGATCTCGGTCGGCTACACGCGGGAACTCGCGCAGCAGGCCGGGCAGGAAGTGAATCTGAGGTACAACCTGCGGGGGGTTCTCTACCTGAACGCGGATGTGCAGCGCCCGCACCAGACCGTCGGGACGCCGGCCACGACCGACGTCTACTCGCTCGACCTGAAACTCCACTTCGAATACCAGTGATGGGGGACCGTTTGGACCCGCACCTCGACCTCTCATCGCGGATTCTCGAGGATCTGAACGACGTCCAGCACGAGGCGGTCGTTCACGGAGACGGCCCCCTCCTGGTCCTGGCCGGCGCCGGGAGCGGCAAGACGCGCGTGCTGACGCGCCGACTCGCGTACCTGATCGCGGCGCATGGCGTCGAGCCGGAGCGGATCCTGGCGGTCACCTTCACGAACAAGGCGGCAGCGGAGATGCGCGAGAGGGTCGCCCGGCTTCTCGGCGAGACGGCTTCCCGCATCTGGGTGGGCACGTTCCACGCGATCTGTCTCAGGATGCTCAAGCGGCATCAGCGCCTCCTCGGGTTCCAGGGGAACCTGACCGTCTTCGATGCGGAAGACCAGATCCAGCTCTACCGCCGGGTCCTGAAGGAGGCGAACCTCGGCGAGGGGACGGGGCTCAAGCCCCGCGACGCGCAGTCCGCGATCTCGTACGCGAAGAACGCGATGCTCGGCCCGGACGCTTTCGAGGCGGCGTCCCCGAGCCCGGGCCGGCAGCGGATCGCGAAGGTCTGGCGGATGTACGACGCCCGCCTGCGCGAACAGGACGGCGCGGACTTCGACGATCTCCTCCTGCTCACCCTGCGCCTGCTCGACGAGAATCCCGCGGTCGCCGACACATACGCCCGCCGCTTCCAGCACGTTCTGGTCGACGAGTACCAGGACACGAACCGCGTCCAGTTCGAGATCGTTCGGCGCCTCGCCGAAGCGCACGGGAACATCTGCGTCGTCGGCGACGACGATCAGTCGATCTACGGATGGAGGGGCGCGGACATCACGAACATCCTCGAGTTCGAGCGGCACTTCCCGGGCGCGGCGGTGCTCCGGCTCGAGCAGAACTACCGCTCGACCGGATCGATCCTCGACGTCGCGAACGCGGTGATCCGGGTGAACGAGGGGCGGAAACCGAAGACCCTCTGGACCGCGAACGGCCGCGGCGAGGCGGTCCGGCTGTTCCTGGCGGACGACGAGGAGCAGGAGGGTCGCTACGTGGCCCGCCGGATCCGCGAGGGGATGCGGCGCGGGGGCGCGGCGAGCGGGTTCGCGGTCCTCTACCGGACCCATGCGCAGTCGCGGCCGTTCGAGGACGCGTTCATTCGAGCGGAGATCCCCTATCGCGTGATCGGCGGGGTCTCGTTCTACCAGCGGCGCGAGGTGAAGGACCTCCTCGCGTATCTCAGACTGCTCGTCAACCCGTTCGACGAGATCTCGTTCCGGCGGGCGGCGCTCGCGCCGCGGCGCGGCGCGGGGGAGACGACGGTCGATCGCATGATCGCGGATGCGCGGGCCCGCGGCCTCGACTACCTGGCCGCTGCGGAGGAAGCCGCGATCGCGGGGATCGGGGGTGGGCGCGGACTCGCCCCGCTCGCGAAGATGGCGCACTGGCTGCGCGAGTTGTCGGCTCGCGCGGGCGAGCCGCCGCACGTCCTGATCGAGGAGGTCGTCCGCGAGGTAGATTACGCCGGCTGGCTCCGCGCCCAGGGCGAGTCGGACTGGGAGGACCGGTACGCGCACGTCCTCGAGTTGACCGAGGGGGCGCGCAGCTACGAAGGCTCCGAGGAGGGGACGACCCTGGCGGGCTTCCTCGATCAGGTCGCGCTCTATGCGAACGTCGATGAGGTTGCCTCGGGAGGCGAGCGGGTCACGTTGATGACCGTGCACAATGCGAAAGGGCTCGAGTTCGACCAAGTCTTCGTGACCGGGCTGGAGGAAGGGCTTTTCCCGCACGTTTCCGCATGGAGCGACCGGCACGAGATGGAGGAAGAGCGGCGGCTGTTCTACGTCGCGACGACGCGCGCGCGACTGAAGCTCGAGTTGACCGCCTGCCGCCTCCGCCGCAGGATCAACTATGCGGGCGGGATGGACGTGAGCCGCTTCCTAGCGGACATTCCGAAGGACCTCCTCGATGTCGAGGGGGTCGCAGCGGCGGTGGGGACCGGGCTCATGCCCCCGCTTGTGCGATCGGTGGCGCCTGCCGCACGGGTCGACGAGGAGCCGGACGAGCCCGAGATCCGCCGGGAAGCCGCGACGCGTCGACCGCGCGGGCTCCTGGCGCGGCACGTACGCTACGGGGTCGGCAGAGTTCTCTCCGTCGACGGCGCGGGGGACGACGCGCGGGTCGAGGTCGATTTTCCCGGTTGGGGCGTGAAGAAGATCCTGCGGGCGTATCTCTCGCTCGAAAAGGGAGAACAAGGGTGAGCGTTTGGTTGCGCCTCGGACGGGATCATGTCCGCCTCGAACTGCTCGATCGATGGGGGCGGCCCCCGGTGGTGTCCCCGCATCGCACGGCGTTGCGCGCGGTCGTGCGCGAGGCGGCGGGGATTCCCGCGGGGGACGCCGCATCGACCGCCGCGATCGCCGCGATACCCCCTCCGGAGTTCTCGACCGCGCGCAGCGTCTGCCTCGTGATCCCGGACGAGACGCGGCGCGGACCGTGGCAGCTCTACCGCGGCGCGGCGATCCGATGGACGGAGCAGTCGACCCCGCGGGCGGTCCGCCGCACGCTCTTGATCGCGACCGGCGTCCATCGGCCGGTCGTTTCACCGGATCTGCGCGACCTCGAAGGATGGACGGTCGCTGCGAACGGCGCCGGCGGGTTCGACGATCATCGACAGGCCGGGCGCACGCGCGCGGGAACCGTGGTCCGCCTGCATCCCGCGTGGATCGAAGCCGATGCGCGGATCGTCCTCGCGGACGTGAGCTTCCACTACTTCGCAGGATTCGGGGGCGGACGGAAGCTCGTCTTCCCGGGACTTGGAGACCCCGCGGGGATCCTCGGGAATCACCGGCTCTGTTTGGACGCGGAGGGGCGTCTGCGTCCCGAATGCGAACCCGGCCAGCTCGACGGCAATCCCGTCCACGAGGACCTGATGGAGGCGGTGGCGCTCGCGCCTCCGCACCTCCTTCTCCAGGCGCACGAACCGGCGCCGGGGGAGGCGGCGGTCCTCACGGCCGGGGACTGGCGGGAAACGCACGCGAGTGGTTGCGCTCTCTTCCATCGCGGTCACATGCTGAAGCATACGCAGCGTCCGGACGTCCTGATCGCCGACGCCGGCGGATATCCGCGCGACGCGAGCGTGCTGCAGGCGCACAAGAGCCTCCAGCATGCGATGCGCTTTCTCGATCCGGGGGGCCGGCTCCTCCTCGTCGCCGGTCTCGAGGAGGGGAGCGGCTCGGAAACTCTCGAGCGGCTGTGGGGACTTGACCCGGAGGATCTGTCCCGGCGCGCGGTCGAGGCGTACGAGCTGCACACGCACACCGCGCTCGCGATGAAGACCGCCTGCCGTCGGGTCGAGGTCGCGGTATGGAGCCGCCTGGAGAATCCCGAACGGTTGCGCGCGATTCCGATCACGCCGCTCCGCGACGAGGCGGAGGCGCTGCAATGGCTGGAGAGCAAGGGAACGCCGCGCCAGTGGGGATGGCTGACGCGCGCTGAGGAGGTCCTCCCGCAGATCGTGGGTCGGCGGGAGCGCGGTGACGAGGAGGCGAACGGATGAAGGTCCTGATCGTGGGGGCGGGCGGGCGCGAGCACGCGCTCGCGTGGGCGATCGCGCGGTCGCCGCGCGCGCCCGAGATCCTCGCGGCCCCCGGGAACGCCGGACTCCAGGAGATCGGGCGGCTCGCGCCGATCCCGGCGGATGACATCGATGCCCTCGCGGCGCTTGCCGCGAGAGAGAAAGTCGATCTCACGGTCGTGGGGCCCGAGGCCCCGCTCGTCGTCGGGATCGTCGATCTCTTCCGATCCCGCGGGTTGCGGATCTTCGGTCCGGAAGGGCGCGCGGCGGTCCTCGAGGGGAGCAAGGTATTCGCGAAGGAGTTGATGCGCCGCCACGGGATCCCGACGGCCGCGTTCGAGGTCTTCTCTTCGGAGCGAAAGGCGGCGGCATTCCTCGAGTCCGCGACGACGACCTACCCGAAGGTGATCAAGGCCGACGGCCTGGCCGCGGGCAAGGGGGTCGTGATCGCGCGGACGGCGGACGAAGCGATCGAGACGGTCCGCCGGATGATGCTCGATCGGAAGCTCGGTGCGGCCGGCGAGCAGATCGTCGTCGAGGATTTCCTGGACGGCGAGGAAGTGTCGGTGTTCGCCCTCTGCCGCGGGACGAGCTATTTCCTCCTGCCGACCGCGCAGGATCACAAGAGGCTTCTCGACGGCGACGCGGGCCCGAACACCGGCGGGATGGGCGCATATTCCCCGTATCCCCGCTGGACGGCCGATCTCGAGCATCGCGTGCGCGCGGAGATCATCGAGCCGACGTTGCGCGCGATGGAGACGGAAGGACGGCCGTACCACGGCCTTCTTTACTTCGGTCTCATGATCCGGCAGGGAAGCCCGTTCGTCCTCGAGTACAACTGCCGCTTCGGGGACCCGGAGACGCAGGCGATCATCCCCCTGATTGATGGAGACATCCTGGACGCGCTCGACGCGGCCTCCTCCGGGGATCCCGGGCCACTCCCGCCCCTGGCGGTGCGACCCGGATCGGCCGCCGTCGTCGTTCTTGCGTCGCGCGGATACCCGGAGTCGTACGAGAGAGGGTTCCCCATTCGCGGGTGCGAGGCGGCGGGCGAGTTGCCGCGCACGATCGTGTTTCATGCGGCGACGCGCCGGGGCGTCTCGGCTCCGCTCACCGACGGCGGGCGCGTTCTCGGCGTGGTCGGAACCGGCGCCGATCTGAAGGAGGCGCTCCGGGGCGCCTATGAGGGGGTCTCGATGATCGAGTTCGAGGGAAAGATCTATCGGAAGGACATCGGCCGCAGGGGGCTCTCATGAGCGCGGCCGCGAAGGTCGGGATCCTGATCGGAAGCGAATCGGATCGGGATGTGATGTCCGAAGCGGTCCGCGTCCTGGATCGATTCGGCGTTCAGTCGGAGATGCGGGTCCTCTCCGCCCATCGCGCGCCCGAGGCGGTGCGGGATTACGCGCGCGGGGCGCGCGACCGCGGGATCGGCGTCCTGATATGCGGGGCGGGGATGGCGGCGCACTTGGCCGGCGCGGTGGCCGCCTCGTCCACCCTCCCGGTGCTCGGCGTCCCGCTGTCGGCCGGGGCGCTCGCGGGCCTGGACGCGCTCCTCTCCACGGTGCAGATGCCGGCCGGCGTTCCGGTCGGGACGCTCGCGATCGGGAAGGCGGGCGCCGTGAACGCGGCGGTGCTCTCGGTCCAGATCCTTTCGCTCGGCGATCCCGCGCTCGCGCGGAAGCTGGACGAGCTCAAGGAATCGCTCGCGCGCGGCGAATCGCTGTAGAAACGAGTGAACCCCCGAAGGGACAACCCCTCGTAGGCAACGGTATGCGCGCTTGTGCTTGACCACGCGACAGGATGAGAGCCAAGCTGATCCGGAAGCTTCAACTACAGGAGCAAACCAGAGGCTCTAACATGAAGACGAAAAATGGCGTCAAGGAATTCAGCCGTATCACCGGCCCCTTCTGCGTCACCGAGGGAAAGGGCTTCTCCCTCCGCCACATTGATCCCGGAGAAACGCTCTGGTTGAAGTCCGAGGACAAACCCAGGGCCAGGGAGGCCCTCGCCGCCGGTGTTGCGGCCCTCGCTAAACTCCAGGACCGGCTCTACGCCCAGGATCGATGGGCCGTGCTGCTCATCTTCCAGGCGATGGACGCCGCGGGCAAGGACAGCGCGATCAAGCATGTGATGTCCGGCGTCAATCCTCAGGGCTGCAACGTCTATTCCTTCAAGTCGCCCTCCCCGGAAGAGCTCGATCACGATTTCCTCTGGCGTTGTACGAAGGTTCTTCCCAACCGCGGCCACATCGGCATCTTCAATCGCAGCTACTATGAAGAAATCCTCGTGGTACGGGTCCATCCGGAGTTGCTTGCCCAACAGAAGCTGCCGCGGGAGCTTGTCGGCCGCCGCATCTGGAAGGAACGTTTCGAGGATATCCGCAACTTCGAGCAGTACCTGACGCGCAACGGCGTTGTGGTGCGGAAGTTCTTCCTTCACGTCTCGAAAGAAGAGCAGAAACGCCGTTTCCTGGAGCGTATCGACACTCCCGATAAGAATTGGAAGTTCTCCGCTGGCGACGCGAAGGAGCGCGAGTTCTGGGACGACTACATGGCCGCTTACGAGGACATGATCCGGCATACCGCCAGCGAGGCTGCGCCCTGGTATGTGGTCCCGGCGGACAACAAGTGGTTCACCCGTGTGGTGGTGGCGGCGGCTGTGATCGAGACCCTCGCCTCGCTGAGCCTGGCCTACCCCGTAGTGGGCAAGGAAAAGCTCAAGGAACTCGCGGCGGCGGAAGCCGCTTTGCGGGGAGAAGAATAACTACCACGAGCGTTCCCGCCGCTGGCGGAGGCTGCCTCAGTTCCGGATGCGGATCCGAAATCCCATGAATCGCCTGCGAAAGGGCGCGCCCCGTGGTAGTACCGGATATGGGGAGCGACGGGCGAACCGTCGCTCCCCATCCGAACCCTCGCGTCGGGACGCGAACGGTGTCTGATGATCGACTATCTCTGGATGATCAGCTTGCCCGTGCTGATGCCATGTCCCTGATGGACCTTCACGAAGTACACGCCGCTCGGTGCGCGGCTCGGCCACTCGACGCGATGCGTCCCGGCCGAAAGGTCGCGATCGAGCGGGGTCTCCACGAGACGCCCGGTCGCGTCGAAGAGCTGCACGCGCACGCGGCCGGCGGCCGGCAGCGAGAAGCGGACGGTCGCCTTGTCGACGCGCAGCGGATTCGGGAAAACGTCGACGATCGAAAGACGGCTCGCCGGAGTCGTCGACTCCTGGACCGACGACGAACCCGCCGCCGTCAGGGTCGTCTCCCAGAGGCCGCGCCCGTAGGTTCCCGCCCGCAGCAGCCGCTGGTTCTCGACGATCTTCAGGTCGCCGATGACCGCGTTCGGCAGGCCGACGCCGTAGGGGAGCCAGGACACGCCGGCATCCTCCGTGCGCCAGACGCCGAGATCGGTGCCGGCGTAGATCACGTTCGGATCCTGCGGATCGATCGCGATCGCGCCGACCGGTAACGCAGGCAGGTTGCCGCCGATCGACGTCCAGGTCGAGCCCGAGTCGGTGCTCTTCCATACGTTATCCGTAGAGAAGCCGGAGTATGTCGCGTAGACGGTCGACGGGATCGTCGGATGGACCTTGAGTCGCGTCAGCACCCGGCCGGGGAGCCCGGTGCACGCGCAGTTCGACCAGGTCTCGCCGCGATCCGTTGAAAGGTGGATGTTCCGCACTGCGTTGTAGCCGCAATAGAGGACGTTTGGGTCCGACGGCGCCTGCGCGATCGCCGAGCCCAGCCCGGGGAGGACCGCCGACTTCGCCACCCACTGCGAGCCTCGGTTCGTCGACTTGTAGATCTTCTGGTGGGCCGTATAGATGATCGCCGTGTTCTGGTAGTCGAGGTGGACGGGCGTATCCCAGGCCCCATTATCGCCGATCCCGCTCATGATGTGCGACAGCGTGTTGCCGCCATTGTACGAACGGTAGTGGTTGCCGTTGTAGTACTCCTCGTACAGTGTGTCCGCCTTCGAGTAGTCGATGTTGCAGTGGAAGCCGTCGCCGCCCAGGGAGCGCATCCACGAGTCTGTCCCGTTGCGGACGTTCGTCCCGTTGTCCTGCGTACCGCCGATCGACATCCCGACGTTGGTCTGGGCGACGTCGATGTCGTAGAACTGCATCGTCGTCATCCCCGTCGTGATCTCGTCCCAGTTGACCCCCGAGTCGAAGGACTCGAAGACGCCGCCGTCGCAGCAAGCATAAACGTGGGCCGGATTGTCGGGATGGAAGGTCCAGCCGTGCTGGTCGGCGTGGACGTACTGGGGATTCCCCGGTGGGAGGTTCCACTGGGTCCGGTGCGAGAAGGTCGTGCCGCCGTTGGTCGAGGTCCAGACGTCGACGCCGCCCGAGTACACCTTGTTCGGGTTGGTCGGATCGACCGCAATGACGAGGTCATACCACCCCTGGCCGCTGTAGTGGTTGTCCGAGTTGTTCGCGAGGGTCCAGTTGTCCCCGCCGTCGGTCGACTTGTAGATGCCGAGCATCGCGCCGGACGATCCGACCGTGATGCCGGCATATATGACGTCCGGTTGACTCGTGCAGAGCGCGATGTCCGCGCGGCCGTGGCTGGTCGGCCAGCCGGTCCCCGTGATCTTCGTCCACGTGAGGCCGTCGTCGGTCGACTTGTAGAAGCCGTTCGCGCTCCCGCCGCTCGTCCGGCCGATCACGGCGAAGTACTCGCTGGTGTTGGTCGGATGGCGGAGAAGGCCCGTCGCCGTGCCGGCCAGGGTCTGCGTCCACGTGCCGGTGTTGTCGAGCCGGTACACGCCGGCCGTTGTCGCGGCGATCAAGACCCCGTTCGTCGGGTCCATCACGAGCTTCTCGACGCACTTGCCGTCGCCGATCTGCCAGTCGAGCCCGGTCCCGTAGATGCTCCATGTGAGGCCGCTGTCGGTCGAGCGCATCACGCCCACGCCGAAGATCGCGTCGCTCGAGAAGTTCCCCTCGCCCGTGCCGATGTAGATCGTGCTCGGGGTGTTCTCATCGAAGAGGATCGCGCCGACCGCGAGGGTCGGGAGATTGTCGTCCACCGGCTCCCAGCTCGCGCCCGCGTTCGTCGTGACCCAGAGCCCGCCGCTCGCGGCGCCGATGAACATGTGCGTGTGATCAAGGGGATCGATCGCGATGGGGGTGCATCGCCCCGCGATGTTCACCGGCCCCAAGTTCGTCCAGACGGCGTTCGGCCGGAGATACTGATTCTGGTTCTGCCGGATGATCTGCTGTTGATCGAGATAGGCCTGCCACCGCGCGCCGGCGGGCACGAAACCGGTCGTCGGGTCGACGCGGGGCTCGTAGAACCAGAGCCAGCGGTTGAAGGGCTTCCAACCGCTTCCCTTGACTCCGACATCCGGGACGTTCTTGAAGTGGTCCTCCCAGAATGCCTTTTCCTCGTTGAGGCTCATCACCTGCGCCCCTGCGACGCGGGCCCCGATCGGCCCAAGCCCGATCACGAGCCCAACAGTCAGAGCCCCTATCAGAAGGACGAGGCGGGCCCAGTCCTTCTTCATGCTTGTCCGCATTTTGCCTCCGTGTGTGGGATTTCGACCGGCGCTCAGTCCGGATTTGTTCCGGGTCTAACGCATGAATTGTACCGATTCGGTCGACAATCTCCTAGCCCTGGGTTCTGCCCGGGTGGGGGGGGTCTTCCCGGCGTCCCTTGACCATTCCGGGAGGCAGGATCTCGGAGACCCGGGCCTGGAGGTGGGCGTCGCGGAGCGCCTCGATCATCTCGTCGCGCCGGTCGAACAACCTCTTCAATGGCCGCGGAGGGACGTTTTCGAGGACGTACGTTGCAAGAAGCGGCAGGGCGATCGTCGAATCGCAATATGCCACCACCGCGTCCGGCAGCTTGGAAGGGTCCACTTTTCCCCAGGAGACCGCCTCCGCCGGTGTCGCCCCGGACAACCCGCCCGTGTCGGGTCGGGCATCCGTCACCTGGAGGAAGTAGTCGTGACCGCTCTCCGCGATGGCCAGGACCTCCTGCAGGTGCGGTTCCGTCTGCAGGACGAAGTTCTTCGGGGATCCGCCCCCCAGGATCCAGATCCCGCTCGTCCCGTGGCGCTTCGCGTGGAGGACGATCGCCGCGGTCTCGTTCACGTCGTCGTTCGGATCGAGGACGAGGCGGTTCCCCTCTAGGGCGAGGGCGGCGATGTTCATCCCGATCGAGGAGTCGCCGGGAGAGCTCGTGTATACGGGCACCCCGCATTCGTGCGCCACCGCGAGGAGACAGCTCTCCGTAAGCCCGAGCGTCCTCTCGCGCTCGCGGATGAACTTGCCGGCGAGGTCGTGGAACTCGGCCGAGGACATCGACCGCTGAAACAGCGGCGCGGCGCACATCTCGCGGTAGAAGCGATCGGTCGACAGCAGGACGTCGTAGTCGAACAGCACGTCGTAGATGCGGATGACCCCGTCCTTGCGCAGCTCGCGATCGTCGACGAACGGACTCCCCTGATGCAGTGGCAACCCGAGGCCGAAATGGGTATCGTGATACAAGTTGGCGCCGGTCGTGACGATCCAGTCGATGTAGCCGCCGCGGATCAGGGGAGCCAGACAGGATATGCCGAGCCCTGCGGGGGTGAGGGCGCCCGAGAGGGAGATGCCGACCGTGCCTTCGTCCTGCAGCATCTTCTCGGCGAGGAGCCTGCCCGCCTCGCGCAGCCGGCCCGCGTTGTAGGCGAGAAACGTCCGGCGCATCAGGTCGCTGACCGACATTCCGGGCCGGATCGGTTCGGGGTTGATTCGCGGGCCTTGAAGGTATCGACTGGTATCGGTCATCTCGGGTGCCTCCTGAGCCGGCGATCGCGCCGGCCGCACGGCCGAGTGTAGGGGCACGACAGGGGACGGGCAACGCCCGCGAGGGCGGGGCGCGTGAGTGTCCGCGGCGATCGGGGAGGGGAGAAATGGGCGATCACGGTCAGCGACGAAACGGAAGCGACGGCGCCCCCACGCCGTGCATTCTCCGACTCACGCAACACGGCCCTTCCATACGGGTCGTTCGCACGCTCGTTCCGATCCTTCGCGAGGACGGGGTCGTCGTCGTCCCGACCGATACAATCTACGGATTCTCCGCCCGACTCGATCGCATCGCCGCGCGGAGGAGGATCCGCGCGATCAAGAAGTCCGAGCGCGACGACTCGATGGTCTCGCTCGTCTCCGGGCTCGAGATGGCCTATCGCTATGCAGAGCCGCCGCACGGGTCCTGCCAGGATCTACTGCGGAAGTACTGGCCGGGGCCGCTGACCGCAATTCTGCGGGCGCGACCGCACGTCCCGACAGAGCTCTGCGGGCCGGGCGACACGCTCGCTTTCCGCTGGCCCGACTCGCCGTTCCTCCAGGCGCTCCTGGGCGCGCTGGCGGTCCCGCTGGTCTCGACCTCCGCGAACCGGTCGGGAGAACCGCCGATCCCGGCGTTCGATGATCTCGTTGCCGCGTTCGGCGCCGAGGTCGACGCGCTCGTGGACGGGGGGGTCCACGCAGGCCACGCCTCGACGATCGTGGATCTGACCGGACTCGAGCCGGTCTTGAGACGGCGGGGCTCGCTCGACATCGACCTCCACTGAGCGCGCGGGCCATCCGACGGGACGTTGCAGGCCTGCGGAGTGGATCCTTGACCCTACCTCTCCATCCTTTCTAAACTTGAACTGAAATGGCCCGAATTCTGGTCGTCTGCACGGGGAACGTCTGTCGAAGTCCGATGGCGGAGGGGTTGCTTCGCAAGCTGTTGCTTGATCAGGGGGTCCAGAAGGACTTCGTGGTCGAATCGGCAGGGACGGCCCCGCTCGCGGGGGCGCCGGCGACCGCCGCGTCGGTCGGAGCGTGCGCGGACGAAGGGATCGACCTGCGCGGGCACGCCGCCCGTGCGGTCACGAAGAGGATGATCGATCGCGCCGACCTGATCCTCACGATGGAATCGATCCATCGGGACCGCGTCGTCGGGATCCAGCCCTCGGCGGCGGAGAAGTGCTTCGTGATCACGGGCTACGCGCGCAAAGGGGACGAATCGGGGATCGCCGACCCGATCGGGTTGCCGATCGAGGACTACCGCGAGACCTTCCGCCAGATCGAAGCCAGCGTCACGGCCGCGATGCCGAAGATCCTGGCCCTTCTCGAGGAGGGGACGGAGCCGTCCAGGAATCGCAATGCATGACTGACCGCGTGATTCCGCGGTGAGGGGGAGGGGACGAAGATGAGCGATAGGTTAGCCGACAAGGTCTGGATGAATGGAGAGCTGGTTGCCTGGGAGGACGCGACGATCCACGTCGCCTCCCACGTGATCCACTACGGGTCGAGCGTCTTCGAGGGGATCCGGTGCTACGACACGCCGAAGGGGCCGATGATCTTCCGGATCCGCGAGCACATGCGCCGGCTCTTCGATTCGGCCCGGATCTACCGCATGGAGATCCCCCCGCAGTTCACCGTCGAGACCCTGGAGAAGGCGGCGATCGAGACGATCCGTGCGAACGGCTTCACGGAGTGCTACATCCGTCCCGTCGTCTACCGCGGAATGGGCGGACTCGGCGTCAACCCGCTCAAGAACCGCACCGACGTCGCGATCCTGGTCTGGAAGTGGGGAAAGTACCTGGGCGACGACGCGATCTCGAAGGGGATCGACGTCTGCGTCTCCTCCTGGAACCGGCAGGGCGCGAACACGTTCCCGCCGATCGCGAAGTGCGGCTCGAACTACATGAACAGCCAGCTCATCAAGATGGAGGCGATCCTGAACGGCTACGTCGAGGGGATCGCGCTCGGCAGCGACGGATGCGTCAGCGAGGGCTCGGGCGAGAACTTCTTCCTCGTGCGGGACGGGATCCTCTACACGCCGCCGCTCTCATCGAGCATCCTCCTCGGGATCACGCGCGACTCCGTGATTCACCTCGCGAAGGAGATGGGGATCGAGGTGCTCGAGCAGAGGATCCCGCGCGGGCTCCTCTACATCTCCGATGAGTGCTTCTTCACCGGGACCGCCGCCGAAATCTCGCCGATCCGCTCGATCGACAAGATCCCGGTCGGGAAGGGCGAGCCCGGGCCGATCACGCGAAGGCTGCAGGAGCATTTCTTCGGCCTCATCAAGGGCGAGATGGCCGACGAGCACGGCTGGCTCCGGCCGCTCCGGTAGGAAAGGGGATCCAGGATGCGCTTTCTGGCGGAGATCGATCCCGAGGTGGCGGCGGCGATCGACGGGGAGCTCGCGCGGGAGCGGGAGACCCTCGAGATGATCGCCTCCGAGAACTTCACCCATCCGGCCGTGCTCGAGGCGGTCGGATCGGTCCTCACGAACAAGTACGCGGAGGGATACCCCGGCAAGCGTTACTACGGCGGGTGCGAGTTCGTCGACAAGATCGAGACCCTGGCGATCGAGCGCGCGAAGGCCCTGTTCGGCGCGGACCATGCGAACGTCCAGCCGCACAGCGGAAGCTCGGCGAACCTGACCGGGTACTTCTCGGTCCTCGATCCGGGCGACACGATCCTCGGGATGAACCTCTCCCACGGCGGCCACCTGACGCACGGGCACCCCGTGAACTTCTCGGGGAGGTTCTTCAAGGTCATCGCGTACGGCGTGCATCCCGAGACGAAGGTGATCGACTACGACGACCTGGCCGCCCTCGCGCGCGAGCACAAGCCGAAGCTGATCCTGGCCGGCGCGAGCGCCTACGGCCGGACCCTCGATTTCCCGCGCTTCCGCGCGATAGCCGACGAGGTCGGGGCGATCCTGATGGTCGACATGGCCCATATCGCGGGGTTGATCGCCGCCGGGGTCCACCCCAGCCCGGTCCCGTACGCGGATATCGTGACCTCGACGACGCACAAGACCCTGCGAGGTCCGCGCGCCGGCTTCATCCTCTGCAAGGAGGCGCGTCGCGAAGCGATCGACAAGACCTCCTTCCCCGGGATGCAGGGGGGACCGCTCGAGCACGTGATCGCGGGCAAGGCGGTCTGCTTCAAGCTTGCGGCGCAGGAGGACTTCAAGGTCTACCAGCGCCAGGTCGTCGCGAACGCGAAGAGGCTCGCCCTGCGCCTAATAGAGCGGGGATTCGACATCGTGAGCGGCGGGACCGACACGCACCTTTTCCTCCTCGACCTCTCGAGCCGGGATCTCACCGGGGCGAAGGGACAGCGGTGGCTGGAGGCGGCGAACATCACGGTCAATCGCAACACGGTCCCGTTCGACAAGCAGAAACCCTTCGTCACGAGCGGGATCCGGATCGGCAGCCCGGCCTTGACGACCCGCGGGATGAAGGAGCCCGAGATGGACAGAATCGCGAAGATGATCGCCGACGTCCTCGAGGCCCTGGGGGAGGAGTCCGTCGTGATCCGGGTACGCGGCGAGGTTGCGGAGCTCGGGCGGGCCTTCCCGCTCTATCCGGAGCTTGGATGACGAAAGACAGGGACTGTCTTTTCTGCAAGATCGCGGCGGGGGAGATCCCGTCGAAGGAGGCGTACGAGGACGCGGAGTTCTACGCCTTCCACGACATCCATCCGCAGGCTCCCGTCCATGTCCTCCTGATCCCCAAGGAGCACGTCGCGAGCCTCGATGACATGCGGGGCGAGCACGCGGCCATGGGCGGCCGGCTCCTCCTGCGCGCCGCCGAGATCGCGCGAGAACTCGGGATCTCGGAGGGCGGATACCGTGTAGTGACAAACCGTGGCGAAGGAGCGGGGCAGAGCGTCTTCCACCTTCACTTTCACATCCTGGGCGGCCGCCCGATGCGGTGGCCCCCGGGCTAGAGGGTCGGGGTTCGCCTCGCGGGTCGGCTTCCCGTCCCCAAAAGAGAGAGGAAATCGCAGTGCATCCTGAAATCCGTCAGATCCAGGAGTTGGTAGAGCGCGAGTCTGAAATCGTGCGGAGGATCCGGCTCGAGGTCGGAACGGTCATCGTCGGGCAGGACGGGCTCGTCCTGCGCCTGCTGGTCGGGCTCCTCGCCGATGGGCATCTCCTCCTCGAGGGCGTCCCGGGGCTCGCGAAGACGCTTGCCGTCCGCACCCTCGCGTCCTGTCTGAACGCGCGCTTCGCGCGGATCCAGTTCACGCCGGACCTCCTTCCGGCCGACCTGATCGGAACGCTCGTCTTCAACCCGAAGACGGCCGATTTCACGACGCGCAAGGGGCCGGTCTTCGCGAACATCGTGCTTGCCGACGAGATCAACCGCGCGCCGGCGAAGGTGCAGAGCGCCCTCCTCGAGGCGATGCAGGAGCGCCAGGTCACGATCGGCGAGACGAGCCACCCGCTCCCCGAACCGTTCATCGTCCTCGCGACGCAGAACCCGATCGAGCAGGAAGGGACCTATCCGCTCCCCGAGGCCCAGCTCGACCGCTTCCTCCTGAAGATCAAGGTCGACTACCCGTCGCGGCAGGAGGAGCGCGAGATCCTCGATCGGATGACCGGGCCGCCGTTGCCCGCGGTGCGGCCGGTCGCGACGACCGAGGAGATCCTGCGCGCGCGCGGCACCGTGCGGATGGTGTACGTCGACGAGAAGATCCGCGAGTACGTGCTCGACCTGGTCGCGGCGACGCGCAGGCCGAAGGAGTACGGACTCGACATCGCCTCCTGGATCGCCTACGGGGCGAGCCCGCGCGCGACCCTCTACCTGACGACCGCCGCGAAAGCGCACGCGTTCATCAATGGGCGCGGCTACGTGACCCCGGACGACGTGAAGGCCCTGGCGCTCGACGTCCTGCGCCACCGGATCCTGACGACCTACGAGGCGGAGGCGCGCGAGATCGGTGCGGAGGATCTCGCCACACGGATCCTGGAGGCGGTTCCGGTTCCATGATCCGCGCGCGGAAAACGGCCGAGCCGGCGCGTGCGGCGCCGGGGCGGGCCGACGAGAGCGAGGACGCGCTCGAGATCCTGCGCAGCGTGCGGCGGATCGAGATCAAGAGCCGCCGGATCGTGCAGGAGCTCTTCAGCGGCTCATACCACGCGGTGTTCAAGGGGCGCGGGATCGAGTTTTCTGAGGTGCGCGAGTACGTGCCCGGAGACGACGTCCGCTCGATCGACTGGAACGTCACGGCGCGGATGGACCGCCCGTTCATCAAGCAGTACCACGAGGAGCGGGAGCGCTCGGTCGTGTTCCTCGTCGACCGCTCGGGATCGACCCGGTTCGGCTCCGGCGCGCGCAGCGTCGCGTGGATCGCCGCCGAAACGACGGCGCTCCTCGCGCTGTCGGCCGCATCGAACCAGGACAAGGTCGGGCTCCTGCTCTTCAGCGATCGGCTCGAGCAGTGGGTGCCGCCGCGCAAGGGGCGCTCGCATATTCTGAGAATCGTGCGCGAGGTCCTTTTCCACAGGAGCGTCGGGATGGGGACGCGTTTGTCCGAGGCGCTCGAGCGGGCGAGTCGGACCGTGCGCCGCCGCAGCCTGATCTTCCTCATCTCGGATTTCCTGCAGGACGAGGAGTACGAGAGCGCGCTCGCGGTCGCCGCGCGGAAGCACGAGGTCGTCCCGGTCGTGCTCGTCGATCCGCGCGAGGAGGATCTCCCGCCGATCGGACTCATCGAGACGTGCGATCTCGAGACCGGCGAGCGCCGTCTCGTCGACACATCGAACGCCGGCGTACGGAAGACGTTCGCCGCCGCGGTGGCGGCGCGCAGGGCGCGACGCGAAGCGATCTTCCGGCGCGCGGCGGTCGAAGGGGTCGAGCTTCGCGTGGACGAGGATATCGTCCCGCCGCTGATGGCGTATTTCCGGAAGAGGGAGCGCCGGCGTGCGGCGGGCCGCTGAGATCGGGGCGCTCCTCGCCCTCGCGCTCATCCTTCTCGCGGGCTGCCGCGGAAAGGGACCGGCGCCGTTCGCCGCGGATCATCCGTCCGCGCGCGCGACGCTCGCGGCCGACTCGGCCGGGCTCGGCGATCCCGTCCGGCTGCGGATCGAGGCGATCGTTCCAAAGGGCGCGCGCGTCGCGCTCGACGCGGCGGGGGACAGCGTCGGGGGATGGAAGGTCCTGCGGGCGGAGCCGCCCGCGCAGAACGGACAGGGGAGATGGGACCACTGGGAGCGATACCTCACGATCGCCGCGTATCGCCTGGGCGATGTCGGACCCGACACGCTGCGCCTGCGGGGCGTGACCGCGCGGGGCGAGTCCCTGAAGCTCGCGTATGCGCCGCCGCGCCTGCGCGTGGGCGGGACGCTCAAGCCCGGGGAGCCGACGGATCCGACGAAAGCTCGCGATATCCGCGACGTGCTGTCGACCGGCGTTCCCATCTGGCCGTGGATCGTGGCGGGCGCGCTCCTAGTCGCGGCGGCGGCGATCTTCGCGATCCGCTTCCTGCGGGCGCGACGGCGCGCGAGGCGACCCGGGCCGGTCAAACCAGCCGGGCCGACCCCCGAGGAGGAGTTCGAGGCGGCGATCGCCTCCCTCCTCGCCGAGGGGCTTCTCGAGCGCGGCCTGTGTCGCGAGTTCTACTACGGCGTCTCGCGCGCCGTACGGCTCTACCTCGAGCGGTTGAGTGGGCTTCCGCTCCTCGAATCGACCTCGGGCGAAGTCATGTCGTTGCTCGAGCCGGGATTGCGCGATGAACTCGAGCGGATCGCGCTCCGCGACTGGCTCTCGGAAGGGGATCTCGTGAAGTACGCGCGGATGGAGCGCCTCCAGGCGGAGGCGCAGCGCTACCTCCTGCGCTCGCGCGACCTGGTCCGGATCCTCGCGCGCAAGCCCGAGCCGCCCCCGGCCATGTCGGTCCCCGCGACGACGGCGCAACCGGCGGCGGAGGCGCCGGAGCCATGAGCTTCGGACACCCCTGGGTCCTGCTCGGCCTGATCGTCCCGATCCTCTGGGCGGTCCTTCGGTTGTGGCGGCGCGACCGGTTCGAGCCTTCCGCGTCGTTCCCGGCGGTCGAGGGTCTGCCGCGCGGCGGCGGGTGGCGCGTCCGCGCGCGCGCGGCGTTGCCGATCCTGCGGGCCCTCGTCCTCGCGCTCCTGATCCTCGCCCTGGCGCGCCCGCTCTACGGCGAGCGCGAGGAGCTGATCGTGAGCGAGGGGATCGACATCATCCTCGGTGTCGACATCTCGGGGAGCATGCGCGCCGAGGACTTCCAGCCCGACAACCGCCTCCATGTCGTGAAGGAAGTGGCGCGGAAATTCATCCAGGGGCGCAAGGGGGACCGGATCGGCCTCGTCGTGTTCGCCTCGAGCGCCTACACGCAGTGCCCGCTCACGACGGACTATCCGGTCCTGCTCCAGATGCTCGGCAAGGTCGACTTCGGCGGCATCAAGGACGGCACCGCGATCGGGATGGCGGTCGCGACCGGCGCGAACCGATTGCGCGAGTCGGGCAGCCCGAGTCGCGTGATGATCCTGCTGACCGACGGGAGGAACAACACGGGGACGATCGACCCGATCACGGCAGCGAAGCTCGCGAAGGCGGTCGGGGTGAGGATCCACACGATCGGCGCGGGGTCGCAGGGGGAGGCGCCGTTCCCGGTCGACGATCCGGTCTTCGGGAAGCGATACGTGATGATGCCGGTCGAGGTGGACGAGGCGACGCTGAAGGAGGTCGCGACCATCACCGGCGGGGAGTACTTCCGCGCGACCGACGCAGGCGCGCTCGAAGCGATCTACCGGCAGATCGACGCGATGGAGAAGACGCGGGTCGAGACGAAGACCTACGTCGATTACAGTGAATTCGGGGGCGTCCTGCTCGTGCCGGCGCTCCTGCTCCTTCTGCTCGAGGTCGTGCTGCGGGCCGGACCTCTGCGGAAGCTTCCCTAGGGGACGCTCATGCGATTCGCGAACGTCGAACTCCTCTGGGCACTGCTCGGGATTCCCCTCCTGGTGGGGTTTCTCGTCATCGCCGAGCGCCGCCGGCGCCGCGACCTGGCCCGGCTCCTCGCCCCGGCGATGTGGGACCGCCTCGCGGGCGATGTCAGCGCGGGGTTGAGGCGCGCGTCGGCGATCCTCGTCGTCACGGCGCTGGCCGTGGTCCTGATCGGCGCGGCGCGGCCGCAGTACGGCTCGCGGATCCTGGAGACCCGGCAGCGGGGCATCGACGTGGTCCTCGCGATCGACAACTCCCTCTCGATGGAGGCGCGCGACGTCGGGACGAGTCGGCGCGAGCGGGCGCGACAGGAGACGCTCGGCCTTCTCGATCGCCTGCACGGCGACCGGATCGCGCTCGTGAGCTTCGCCGGCGCCGCGTTCCTCCAGTGTCCGCTCACGCTCGACCGCGGCGCGGTCCAGATGCTGCTGCCGCTCCTCGATCCCTCGAGCGCGCCCGAGCCGGGAACGAATATCGCCGACGCGATCCACTGCGCGATCGGCGCCTTCCAGGAGGATCCGCGGCGGGGGCGGGCGATCATCATTCTGAGCGACGGCGAGGCGCACGACGGCGACCTGGACAAGGTCATCGAGGAGGCGAAGGCCGCGCGCGTGCGGATCTGCGCGGTCGGGATCGGGTCGACGCGCGGGGAGCCGATCCCGGTCGCGTCCGAGCGGCCCGGCGCGCCGACCGAGTACAAGAAGGACCGACAGGGGGAGATCGTGATGACCCGCCTCGACGAGACGACCCTGCGCAAGGCGTGCGACGCGACCGGCGGGCGGTACGTGCGCGCCGAATCCGGGGCCGCCGCGACGCGGATCGCGGAATCCTTCCGCGATCTCGAGCAGGGAGAGATGGAGGGGGGGCTCGGGATCCGGTATGAGGAGCGCTTCGCCCCATTCGCGGCTCTCGCGCTCGTGCTCCTTCTCGTCGAGGGGATGCTCGGCGAGAAGAAGGGGAGGCGCGCGCAATGAGGAAGATCGTCATTCGCCTGTCGCCGTTGATCGGCATCCTGATCGCCATTCCCGTCGTCGCCGGACCGGCCGAGCAGGCGTACAAGAAGCGCGACCTCGCGAAGGCCCGCCGCCTCTACGAGGAGCGCCTGCGCAAGAACCCCGAGGACCTGAGATCGCGCTACGATCTCGGCAACGTGCAGTACCGGTCGTCTGATCTGAAATCGGCCCAGGAAGCGTGGCGGGCGTCGCTCGCGAGCCGGGACCCGCGCGTGCGCGCGCGCGCCGAGCACAACCTCGGGAATGCGCAACTCCAATCGGGGCAGGTCGCGGACGCGATCCAATCGTACATGGACGCGTTGCGGACCGAGCCCGGGAACCCCGATTCGAAGTACAACCTCGAGCTGGCCCTGCGGATGCTCCAGCAGCAGCAACAGCAACAGAAGCAGCAACAACAGCAGAAGCAAGATCGGAATCAGGACCAGAAGCAGCCGAATCCGCAGCAGCAGCAGCAACAGCAGCAGCAGCAGCAGCGACAACCGCAACAGCAAGAGCAGCAACAGCAGCAAGACCGACGGCAGCAACCGCCGCCGGCGCCCGGCGACTACTCGAAGGAGGATGCCGAACGGGTTCTCGACGGTCTGAAACAGGAGGAGCGCGATCTCCAGGCGGATCGCCTGCGCACGCAGGGGCGCAACCTCCGCGTGGAGAAGGACTGGTGAGACGCGTCGCGCCATGGTTCGTCGCGATCCTCGCGCTCGTCGTCTGGTCGGGCGCCGCCGCCGGCGAGGTCCGCGTGACCGGCGCGATCGATCCCGAAACGGTCGAGGTCGGGGAGTCCGCGGTCCTCACGATCTCGGTCGAGGGGGCCGGCTCGGTCGACGGGACGCCCAGAATGAACGCCCCCGACGGCATCTCGATCCGCTCCGCCGGGGAGAGCCGCAACTTCTCGATGGTGAACGGCCGCATATCGAAGTCGATCGTTCTCCAGTTCGTCGTGATCGCGCTGCGTCCGGGCGCCTTCACGATCGGGCCGATCGAGGTCCAGGCGGGCGGAAGGGCCTACACTGCCGGCCCGTTCCGCCTGACCGCGACCCAGGGAGGCGGTGGATCGCCACCCGCGACGGTGCCGCGCTCCCCGGGACGTCCTCCGCAAGGCGAGCCGAACGACGCGGGATCGGCGCAGGCGGGCGCTCCCCCGATCTTCGTCGACATGCGGGCCGAACCCACTGAGGTCTCCGTGGGCCAGCAGACGACGCTGCTCATCCGGTTCTGGCGGCGCGCCGACGTCGATGTTCTCGACGCGGGCTTCATTCCTCCCGAGACCGAGGGATTCTGGAAGGAGGACCTGCCTCCGGAGCGTCACTCCCAGGCATCCCGCGGCGGCGCGACCTACGATTTGACCGAGATCCGCATGGCGCTCTTCCCGACCCGCGCGGGAGATCTGACCGTCTCGCCCGCGCGCGTGCATGTGCAGTATCGCGATCCGGGCGGGAACCGCGGTGATCCGTTCTCGTTTTTCGGACTTGGCGGCCGGCAGCGCGAGGCGGAGCCCGCATCGAACCCGGTCAGCGTGCGGGCGCGCGCGCTCCCGAAGCCGGCGCCGGCCGGATTCCTCGGCGCGGTCGGGCGCTACACGATCGAAGCGCGACCGGATCGCGACGGAGCCCGGCAGGGCGAACCCTTCACCTGGATGGTGACGATCGAAGGGGAAGGGAACATCTCGGCGGTCGAGGGACCGCGCTTCCCCGACATCCCCGGTTGCCGCGGGCTCGACGGCGGAAACAGCGCGAAGACCACGAAGGATGGCGACGTGGTCGGCGGGAGCAAGAGCTTCTCGAGGATCTTGATCCCGGAGTCCGCCGGGAATCTCGAGCTTCCATCGCTCTCGTGGGTCGTGTTCGATCCTCGCGAGGGCCGCTACGTCGCGCTCACGGTCCCGTCCCGGCGGATCCCGGTTGTCGCCGCGACCGGCATCGCCGCGGACGACGCGTCGCGCGGGCGCGTCGGCGCGGCGATCCGGGGGATCCGCTCCTCGACGCGCCTTCGATCGCTGTCCACCGAGCGCCCCTGGAAACAGGCGGGATTCTGGTTGCTCCAGTTGATCCCGATCGGTGCGCTCGCCGCGGCATTCGTCTTGCAGCGCCGGCGCGCCCGCATCGAGCGCGATCCCGCCGGCGCCCGGATGCGCCGGGCCCCGCGCAAGCTGCGCGCCGCGCTCGCGGCGGTCGCCGCGGATCGCGAGGACCCATGGGGCGCGCTCGTGCACGCGCTGGACGAGTTCCTCGTGGATCGGTACGGCGCCGAGATCCGCGGCATGACGCGCCCGGCGCTCGGCGAGGCCCTGGTCGAGCGCGGGTGCGATCCGGGCGTCTCCGCGTCCCTTGTTTCCTTCCTGGAGCAGGCGGATGCGCGCCGGTACACCCCCGCGATCGGATCCGGGGAAGGGGACGGGATCACGGGCGCGATCGGCCAGGCCGCCGATCTGGCCGCCCGTCTGACCGGAGGGACCCGTGCGTGACGTCCTGAAGCGCATCCGGTCGCTCGGTTCGCTCGCCGCGCTCGCAGCGGGCCTCGCGCTGACGGCGGCGCCCGCGCCGCCCGCCCTTGCGGGTTCATCCTCTTCCGCCCGCTCCGCTTTCGACGAGGGAAACCGATTGTACAAGGAGGAGCGCTACTCCGAGGCTCTCGCGGCCTACCGATCGGTCCTCGCCTCCGGTTTCGGATCGCCGGAGCTTTACCTGAATCTCGGTGATGCGGCGTACAAGTCGGGGGAGCCGGGCTGGGCGATCTACTACTTCACCCTCGCGCAGCAGGGCGCGCCGCGCGATCCCGACATCAAGACGAACCTCTCGCTCGTTCGTCGCGAGGCTCTGGGCGAGGAGCCGTCGATCCGCCGATCCTCGCTCCTCGACGCGGCGGCCTCCCTGCGCGACCTCATTCCGATGGCCGGCGCGGCGCGTGCGGCCGCCGTTCTCTTCTGGATCGCGAGCGGCGCTCTCGCCGCGTCGTGGGTCGGGCGGTTGCGGCCCCGCGCGCAACCCCTGCGATGGGTCGCCCTGGCTTGCGCCGTTGCCGCCCTGGTTCTTGTCTCGGTCAAATGGGCGGAGGCGTCGCTCGCCTACGACGCGGTCACCGTGGAACAGACCGCGGCGCATGCTGAGCCCTCCGAGGAGGCGACCGTGGAGTTCCGCCTGCCCCCCGGCAGTCCGGTCAACCTGGGGCGGGAAACGCCGGAGTGGCGAGAAGTCATCGTCTCATCGAGCCTGCGCGGGTGGGTCAGCTCGTCCTGCGTCGCTTCCTTCGATCGCCCCCGCTAGGAGGGGCTGTTGAAAAGGGGCGGTGAGTCTGGTAGCGTACTCAACCGGGTAGGTGGGGTGTCCGCAGGTGTGGTCTCCGCAGGCGGAAGGGGTGTAATGACGGATCCATCCAGAATCCTCCGATTTCTCGACGAGCGTTTTTTTGTTCGTGACCTTCGGGCAAAGACCAAGGATGGCGTCCTGAAGGAGTTGGCCGATCTTCTCGCCCAGGACCGGGAGGTCCGCGACCCGAAGCTTCTCCTCGAAATGCTCAAGAAGCGCGAATCGCTGGGATCGACGGCGCTCGGCTCGGGGGTCGCGATCCCGCACGGACGAAGCCTCGCAATCGCGAGCATCAAGATCCTTTTCGCGCGGCATCTGAAAGGGGTCGATTTCGAAGCCCCGGACGGACAACCGGTGCACCTGTTCTTCTTGATCGTTGCGCCACCGCTGGATCGCAACAACGAGTACCTGCCGCTGCTCGGGCAGATCGCGGAGGTGGTGAAGGAGAGCTCGGCCCGGGAGGCCCTGATGAAAGCTTCGACATACGCCGACCTGAAGCAGGTGCTTGCGAGAGGTGGAGATGCCCGATAACAGGATGCTCGACCGGATGCAGAAACTCTCGCACCTGCAGGACCTCGAAATGATGCTGCACGAGGCCGGGGATGCGGGTTCCAAGAAACGCGAAGAGGACATGGGGTTCGAACTGCACGGGATCGAGAAGCTGAAGGCGGTGCGCGACAAGTGGCGGGCCCAGATCGATCCGCGCGATCTGCGCGTGTTCGACAGGATCATCAAGCGCCATCCGCGCGCCATCGTCCCGGTCGAGGACCGCATCTGCCTCGGCTGCTACATGGCCCTGCCGACATCGATCAACCCCGGCAACACGGACCAGGAGCGGCTCCTGACCTGCGAGAACTGCGGCCGGATCCTCTACTGGCTGGAGTGAAGTCGCCCGCGGCCGGCGCTCGGATCGCCGGCCGCCCTCACGAACACGATGACGCGAACCGTCTTCATTGAAGGGTCCTGCCAGATCGGGGGGCGGATCGCGCCGTCGCGCGTCACCGTTCGCGCGGGCCTCTGTGACCCGGGATCATCCGGAGATGCGGTCTGGCGTCTGGCGCGCGACGAGATCCTGATCCCGGCGTTCCATGACCATCACACGCACCTGATCGGAACCTTCCGTCCGCCGCAGGGCCCGGATCTCGGAGGATCCGCCACGCGGCAGGAGTGTCTCGACCGGGTCGCGCGATGGTTGCGGGATCATCCGGGAACCGCGCCGATCGTCGCCGAAGGGTGGGACCAGTCCGACTGGGACGATCCGCGGCTGCCGACCCGCGCGGAGATCGATCGCGTGAGCGCGCGACGGCCGATCGCGATGCGCCGCGTCTGCGGCCACATGGCGGTCGTGAACTCGGCCGCATGGGATCGGATCCGGCCAAGCGGCGCTGAGGCGGATCCCGCGACCGGCACCCTGACCGAGTCCTACGCGTTGGGGATCCCGGCGCGCTGGCCGCCGACCCCGGAGGACCTGCTCGAGGGGGCGCGCAACGGGCAGGAGGCGGCCGGGCGCGCCGGCGTGGTTGCGATCGACGAGATGGCGCGGTCGGAGCAATGGCGCGCGTTCCGCCGTCTCGATGACGACGGCGGGCTCTGGCTTCGCGTGAACCACGCGTTTCCACTCGACTCGCTCGATAGCCTCGCGTCGGACGGAATCAGCGCCGGGAGCGGCGGCGCGCGCGTGCGCGCCGCGGGGCTGAAGGGGTTCCTCGACGGATCGATCGGCGCGCGCACCGCGGCGATCGGCGGGAGCTACCTCGATCACGACGGCGCGGGGATGCTCCTCTGGGAAGAGGGCCGTCTCGTGGACGCCGTGCGGAGAGGTTCCCGCGCGGGCTTCGCGATCCGCCTGCACGCGATCGGCGCGCGAGCGATCGCGCTCGCGCTCAGAGCCCTCGATCAAGCGGCGGCGGCCGCAAGCGGCGAGCCGCATTGTGTCGAGCACGCGGAGGAGCTGGATCCGGACCTGATCGCGCGCGCCGCCCGCGCCGGGATCGCGTTCTCGATGCAACCGAACTTCACCGCGCGATGGCAGCAGCCCGGCGGGCTGTACGATCGCGCTCTCGGGCCCGATCGCGCGCGCCGCCTGAACCCGTACCGCGCGGTCGCCGCCGCAACGCCGCTTCTCTTCGGCTCGGACACGATGCCGTTCGGGCCGCTGTTCGGGATCGCCGGCGCGCTCGCGCATCCGGATCCGGCTGAGCGCCTGTCCGCCGTGGAAGCGATCGCCGCGTATGCGGCCGGCCCGATCGCCGCGGGCCGGCCGGCCGATCTCGTCGTGCTCCGCGTTCCGGGCGGAGACCTTGCGGCGTCGCTCTCGTCCGGGACCGCCCGCATCCGCTGGACGGCCGCGCGGGGGCGGACGGTCTGGCGCGATCCGTCGGCCGAGATCCCCGACGACTTTCTCGAAGGGTCGGCGGCGTGAGCGCGGATCGGGATCGACCAACGGACCTCGCCTTTCTGTTCGAGGCCTCGCGCCGGCTGAACCGCGCGCTCGAGCTCGACAACCTCCTCGGCGAGATCCGCGACCTCTGTCTCGAGGCGGTCGGCGGCGAGGCGGTCAACGTCCTGATCTGGGACGAGGACCGGAGCCGCCTCGAGTTCCAGCTCGCTTTCAATCGGGCCGACGACGAGGTCCGACGGTTTTCGCTCGCGCCGAACGAGGGACTGGCGGGATGGATCGCGGCGAACGACCGCCCGGCGATCGTGAACGATCTTCGCTGGGACCTGCGGTACCAGCACCAGATCGACCGTGCATTCGGTTTCGAGGGGCGGTCGGTCCTCGGGATCCCGATCCACCGCGGGCGGGGGATCCTCGGCGTCGTGGAGGTCTTGAACAAGCGGAACGGCGAGGAATTCAGCGAGATCGACCAGCGGATCCTGACCGCGCTTGCCGACCCGATCGCCGTTGCCCTCGAGAACGCCCTCTTGTATCGCGACGTGCAGCGCCGCAAGGCCGAGAGCGAGATCCTCTACCAGATCGGCCTCAAGCTGAACCAGACGCTCGACCTCGACGATACGCTGAGCCGGATCCTCGATCTGATCGGGGAGGTCCTCCCGCATGACGCGGCCGGAGTGTGCCTCGTGGTGGGGGAACCGCCGGAGATCGAGCTCGTGAACGTCCGGGGATACCCGCCCGGGATGGAGGAGACCTTCCGGCTGCGCGTCGGCGAAGGCGCGGTCGGCTGGGTCGTGAAGACCGGGGAACCGCTCCGGATACCGGACGTCGCGCGGGACCGTCGCTACGTGATGGTGCGCCCGACAACGCGCTCCGAGCTCGTCGTCCCGATGATCATCGAGGGGAAGGTGATCGGCGCGTTCAACCTGGAGGCGGACCAGATCGATGCGTACCGCGCGCGCGACGTGCGGATCCTCATGTCGCTCGCGAATCAGGCGGCGATTTCCGTCCAGCGGGCACGGCTCCACCGGGAAGTGCTGCGCCGGCAGCGGCTCGAGGACGAGGTCGCGCTCGCGCGGCGGATCCAGGAGAGCTTCCTGCCGCAGTCCGATCCCGTGCTGGAAGGCTACGACGTGTCCGGCCGGACCGTACAGTCCCTGGAGGTGGGGGGGGACCTCTACGACTTCATCCGGATCACCGGGGATCAGATCGGGATCCTGATCGCCGATGTGGCGGGGAAGGGAATCCCGGCGGCGCTGATTCTCGCGACTTTCCAGGCGGCGATGCGCACCGAGGTCCGCAACCAGTACGAGTTGAAGCGGGTGCTCAAGAATGTGAACCGGCTCCTGTGCGAATCGACCCGGCCCGAGCAGTTCGTGACCGCGTTCTACGGGGTCCTCGACATGCGCCGGCGGATCTTCACGTACGCGAACGCGGGGCACAATCCGCCGATCCTCCTGCGTTCCGGAGGAAGGGTCGAGACGCTGACGGAGGGGGGGCTCATCCTGGGCTCGTTTCGAGACGTGGAGTACGCGCAGGCGACGTGCGATTTGAAGGCCGGCGACACGCTCCTGCTCTACACGGACGGCGCGAGCGAGGCGCCCGGCTCGAGCGGCGAGGAGTTCGGCGTCGAACGGATGATCCGCGTCCTCAGAGGAAACCGGGACCGGCCCGCCGCCGAAATTCGACTCGCAATCCAGGACGAGATCCTGCGACACTGCGAGGGTCAGGCGAACGATGACGTCACCCTGGTTGTTCTCAAGGTCGGGCCGACCGCGCAACCAACAAAGACCGGATCGGAGCGGTAAACTGGGATGGTGTTCGGCAAACCCAAGAAGGCGGAAACACAGGAAGAGCCGACGGCGGCCGCGGTCGACACCGTGATCGGCGCGGGTTGCAAGATCCAAGGGGACGTCGTGATTCGCGGCGCCGGCCGGATCCTCGGTGAGGTCGAGGGGACGGTCAAGGCAAGCGGCGATCTCGAGATCGAGCTCGGCGGGACCGTGCGCGGCGACGTGGCGGCCGAGAGCGCGTGGGTCACCGGCAAGATCGAGGGGGACGTCCGCGTTCGGGAGTCGGTCGAGCTGCGCAAGGGCTCGCATCTGCGCGGAGACGTCTACGCGAAGTCGTTCCGGATCCAGGACGGCGCGATCTTCCAGGGCAACTGCCACATGGGGCGTGAGGATCCTCCTCCACTGTCGGGCGGGATCCAGGCGGGGAATCGATGAACTATCGGCGGCAGTCCGAAGGCGGCGGGTTCTCCTTCGGCGGTTCGTTGAGCACGATGGTCCGTCTCCTCGTCGCGTGGAACGTGATCTTCTATCTCATTCCACTGGTCGGCGGCCGCTTTCTCCGAGGACTTGATCTCGCGATCGTCTACTACCTCGGGTTGATCCCGTCGCAGGTGACCGGGCATGGGTGGCTGTGGCAGCTCGCCAGCTACATGTTCCTCCACGGGTCGTTCTTCCACATCCTGCTGAACATGCTCGCGCTGTGGATGTTCGGGAGCGAGCTCGAGTACCTGTGGGGCTCGCGGCGGTTCCTCCAGTACTACTTCATCACCGGGATCGGCGCGGCGATCACGAACACGCTCCTCCAGCCGCACTCGATGGTCCCGATCATCGGCGCGAGCGGGGCGATCTACGGGCTGCTTCTCGCGTACGGGATGTACTTCCCGGACCGGCGGATCTACCTGTACTTCCTGTTCCCGATCCGCGCGAAGTACTTCGTGATCATCTTCGGCGGGCTCGAGCTCATGGAAGCGTTCAGCCGCAGCCACGACGGTGTCGCGCACATCGCGCACCTGGGAGGTCTGCTCTTCGGGTTCATCTACCTGAAGGCGTGGAAGTGGGGCTGGTTCCGGCGGCGCAGGCGCAACCCGAGCATCTACGATATCCGCGAGTTCCGCGACCCCGAGGACCGGGACAAGCGCTGGCGGTAGGCCGGGAGGCCCCTCCGGCTAAGCGGATGTCGCAGCCCCGATGATCGCAGGCCCCGAGCTCGTTCCGATCCGATCGGCTCCGCACGCGACCATCCGTAACGCGGTGGCCGCGCTCCGGATCCCGCCCGCGGCCTTGACGCCCATCCGCGCTCCGGCCTCGCGCCGCAGGAGCGCGACGTCCGCCTCGGTCGCACCGCCGGGTCCGAATCCGGTCGACGTCTTCAGAAACGTCGCGCCGGCCTCGCGGACGAGACGCGCCCCGCGGATCTTCTCCTCGTCGGTCAGGAGCGCGGTTTCGAGGATCACTTTGACAAGTCGCCCCGACGCGGCGCGCACGACTGCTTCGATGTCCTCGCGGACGGCCACGTCGAGTCCCGCGCGCAGCAGGCCGATCGGAATCACCATGTCGAGCTCGGTCGCCCCGTCCTGGACGGCGCACCCGGCTTCGGAAGCCTTCGCCTTCGACCGATGCGCCCCGCTCGGGAAACCGATCACCGTCACGACGGCGACGCCCGTGCCGGCCAGCTCGCGGACGGCCAAGGGGACGTGTACCGGCGAGACGCATACCCCGTAGAACCCGGATTCACGCGCACCCGCGCAGAGCGCGGCGATTTCGCGCGGCAGCGCGCCGGGTGCGAGAATCGTCTGCTCGATCCGGGAAGCAAGGCCGCGGATCGTCGTCGCGACGGACTCGGGCGGCGGCTCGCCCTCGTGGGCCGAGAGCCACGCCGCCGCCGCCGCGGCTTCGTCCCGATCCTCCTGGATCAATGGCAGGAAGCTTGCGGGATTCATGGGACCGTCATCCATCGGAGATCGGACGGTAGTCGCGGAAGGCAAGGGGCAGGAGCTTCGTGACCTTCGCGCGCCCGCGCTCCTCGGTCGGGGTTCCCCAGCGGATCTCGGCATCCGCGCCGAGCTCGATCAGATTCTGGAGGCAGCGGCCGCACGGCGCGGGAGCCCCCGCCGGCCCGGCGCCCACGACGATGATCCGGCGCGCACGACGGCGTCCCTCGACGCACATCGCGGCGATCGCGATTTGCTCGGCGCACAGCGAGGACGGAGGGAGCGGCGTCACGTGGATCGACGCGCCGACGTGGATCGCGCCCGCCTCATCCTCGACGGCCGCGCCCCGGGCGGATCGACCGCGCGCGTGCCGCATCGCTCCGGCGGCCGCGGCCGCGAGCGGCGCCCACGCCGCGGTCCAGGGACGAGCGGAAGCGCTCATCGGCACGCCTCCTCGTGGAGGCCATCGCCCGCCATGCGCTCGCCTTCCGCGCGTCGTTCCACGAACTCGTCCAGGAGCCGCCGAAGGCCTTCCGCCGTCGGTTCGCGCATCGCCGCCGCGCGCACCTCCGCGATGTGGGGGAATCCGCGCAGGATCCCTGCAAGCAGCCGCCGCTGCTCGAGAACGCCGCGGCGCTCTCCCTTCTCCTCGATCCCCTCGGCAAGAATCCGGAAATACTCCTCGATCTGGGCCTCGAGCGGAGGAGGACCCGGATCGACCCCGGTCGCGAAGTACGCCTTCGTCCGCGAGAAGATCCACGGATTGCCCATCGCGGCGCGCCCGATCATCACCGCATCGCACCCCGTCGCGTCGAACATCCGTGCGACGTCCTGCGGCGTCCGGACGTCGCCGTTGCCGATGACCGGAATCGTCACGGCGCGCTTGACGCGGCCGATCCATTCCCAGTCCGCTTCGCCCTTGAATCCTTGCTGCCGCGTTCGCGCGTGGAGCGTGAGCGCGCGGATCCCGACGTCCTCGAGACGTTGCGCAAGCTCGCAGATCTCGATCGATTCGTGGTCCCACCCGAGGCGGGTCTTCACGGTGACGGGGAGGGGGGTCGCGCGCACGATCGCCGCGGTCAGTCCGACAAGGCGGTCGGGCTCACGGAGCATTCCGGCGCCCGCGCCCTTGCACGCAACCTTCTTCGCCGGGCAGCCGAAGTTAATGTCGATCAAGTCGGGACCCGCCACCTCGGAGAGGCGGGCCGCCTCGACCAGGGCTTCCTCGCGATTCCCGTAGATCTGGATCGCCACCGGGTGCTCGTCCGGCGCGAGACGGATCCGCCCCTGGCTCGCCGCGACGTTCCGGATCAAGGCCTCGGACGAGACGAACTCCGTGTAGACCATGTCCGCCCCAAGCCGCCGGCAGGCGCGGCGGAAGGGTCGATCCGTCACGTCGTCCATGGGGGCGAGGAAAATGCCCCGGTCGAAGGTCAGGTCCCCAATCCGCACCGGCTACTCCTTTGGGCCAAGACGCGAATGTAGCGTGAATTCGTCGATGTTTCCAGAGGCCCTTCCGGTACAATTCAGAGGTTGGGTCGTCATCCGGCCTCGACCGCACGGGGCCCCATCAACCTGGAAACGCAATCGACAAGGAGCCGAACCGAATGAACTCCGTGACGGGCTGCCGCCGCGCAGGCATGACCGCAGCAGTTTCCTGCACATTTCTCCTGATCGCAATGGCTTCCGCGTTCGCGGTCGCTCCCGAACCGACCGCGGGCGCTCTCGATATCCCGCTCCCGACGCGTGCGCCGAGCCTCCAATCGGCGCCGGGCGCTGCCCCCGCGGCGGCATGGGACGCGCTCCTCCAGACGACATCGAGCGGATGGCAGGGGACCTGGGATGGCGCGGCCGGTCGCATCGACCGCCTGCTGCCGTCCGGCTTCGTTCTCGCCGGACCGTCCGCGTCGGCGGCCGAGATCGATCGCAACAGCCGCAACCTGGTCGATGCCCATCCGGCGCTCTTCGGCGCGGGCGCGCGGGACCTTGCGACGCAGACGATCGCCGAGCACGGCGGGGTCTGGTGGGTCACCTACACCCAGACGCTCGACGGTCTCCCCGTGCAGGGCGCCCGCCTCGACCTCCGTCTGAACGATCGCGGCAGCCTCCTCTTGCTCGCGGACGCGACCATCCGCGGCCTCACCCCCCCCGCGGCCGGCATGGCCGCGGCCGATGCGGAACGCCGCGCGGGCGACGCGCTCGCCGCGGCGGGATTGACCGTCGCGCGCGTCGCG